>Ga0214477_100051_pt1 | contig 70000 bp, 49 predicted proteins | sample M1_20Mar14CPVII9_FD_165058 | JGI IMG/M metagenome (GOLD analysis project Ga0214477, IMG submission 165058) | Marine eukaryotic communities from Monterey Bay, California, United States - M1_20Mar14CPVII9sort6BwellC16 | ecosystem: Environmental > Aquatic > Marine > Unclassified | place: USA...
AGAAGAAATCCAAACCATCACTTGATAAGTCTCGTAGGAAGGAAGTTAAACGACGTCTTAATGGGGAAGCAAATAAGGAGATTATCCCGCTTGCTGTTGGTACTCTAGCGATGATGGGCTCTGCACTGTCTAATCAAGGTTAGTACATATAATGTTATATTTACATATGTGATTATTTCTTTATATTAAAAGTATACCATCTCTACATATGTATAATATCAAACAGCACTACCCAAATTACTTGGTAAGTTATTAGATGAAAAGAGTAGTACCTCTATGACATGTACTGCGGGTGACACCTGTTCCGCTATAAACTCAACAGGAAGTGCATCGCAAGCTCTTGCATTTGTGGTGATTGGTGGAGGATTTGCAAGCTTTTTACGAACAACCATGCTAAATAGAGCACAGGATAACATTGCCCAAAGGTTACGTACTAAACTGTTTAGTGCAGTGTTGACTAATCGTGATATGGAATGGTTTGTATCTGGAAAAGATGATAATACTACAAACGATGAAGACAATAAAGAATCAGCTGAAGGTGATAAGAAACAAGGCGTATCAACCTCATCAACATCTCCTGGAGCGATTGGATCCATCCTAACCGAGGATATCAATAAAGCATCAGAATCTGTTACAACTACCTTTGCAAACATTTTAAGAAGTTGTAGTTCATGCACTTTTGCTACATATCACATGTTATCACTCAATCCAACTCTCTTTGGTATTTCTGTGAGTGTCGTACCTGTTGTCGGAGCAGCAGCGGTAGTATTAAACAAGTTTGTTAAGAAAGCAACTGCCAAGCAGAGGGAATGTGCCGAGAAGGCTGCAAGTTTTGCTGAAGAAAGGATATCACAAATTGAAACAGTCAAACTTTCAAACCGCGAGAAAGATGAGGTTGAGACATATGTCAAGTTACAGGATGAGTGTGTTGAACTTGGTAGAAAAGTTAGCTCCGCAAAAGGTACATTTATGGGCTTCATGTTTGCAGCAAGCGGCTCAGCTCTTTACATGGTATTCTCTTCTGGAGGTAAAGCGGTGGCTGATGGACGGATGACGAGCGGAGAACTCACATCCTTTGCCACATACTCATTTTTACTTGGGTTGGGCACCTCTGGTGTATTCAAAGCACTTGGAGAAGCAACACAGGGTCTTGTATGTGCAGATCGAGTGTACAAACTCATGGATGGTGGTGGCGAATCCACTGATGAGACAACCGAGGAAAGCCAAACTCAAAAGACTTCTGATGCGGCATCAGTGAAATCAATATCTCTTGATAATGTTTCATTCTCATATAAAAGCTCGCCAAATAAACCTGTACTAAAAGATATCTCAATGAAGGTTGAACGCGGTAAAGTAATTGCACTCGTTGGTAAGAATGGGAGTGGAAAAACAACATTGGGTTCTGTTATTGCTGGCTTGTATACTCCACAGGAAGGAAAGATTACATTGCAGCCAGGTGGACAAGATTTTAATGAGTTGGATAGGAAATCTCAAACATCCTTGATTCAAGTAGTACCACAGCATTCAGCTCTATTTGATACCACAATTAAGGCAAACGTTTCATATTCAAATCCTGATGCTTCTGATGCAGAAATCGAAAAGGCACTCAAGCTAGCCAATTGCACTGATTTCATATCAAAGTTGAATGGTGGTATTGAGTTCAGAGTGGGAAGGAATGGTATGAAACTTAGTGGTGGTCAAAGACAGCGCCTTGCTCTCGCACGCGCGCTTCTTAGTGATCCCTGTTGTTTGATATTGGATGAACCTACTTCTGCCATGGATGTAGAAGGAGAGAATGCTGTACAGGATGCTGTGCATGCTTGTCGTGATGGAGATGCTGGCCAATCTAGAGGTTTGCTTCTTATTACACATCGTGCATCCACATTGCAAATTGCAGATTTGATTGTTGTGTTAAATGATGGCAAAGTTGTAGAGGAAGGGACTTATAAACAGTTAAGCCAAGACAAGGAAAGCGAGCTGTGTGAACTAATGTCTGAGTTGGTGTAACAAAACATATTAAATAACACAGAAATATCTTCCAATAGTTAGTTTATCCAATACACAGATTTACCCCACTTGAACATAACACAATATTCCTCAAACTTAAGATCCTGTTAACCAACCTTCCTAATCTTCAAATCATCATCCCAATCTGAGTAGATTAACGCCATCTTCGGTGGAATACCCTCTCTATCAGCAGTCTTTCGATCGAGTTTGATTTGATACGGTGCCGAGGGTTGTGAGCTTGGCCACTTTGGCTCTCTGTACATGAGCTTAACGATGCGCCCTGTGCCCCAATTACTCTCACCAATCATACATTCAACTTTATCTCCCACTTTAAATCTGAGCTTATCAGGATTATAACGTTGCATTAAGATTACTCCACCATCATTATCGAATCGGTTAGGACAAGGTGTGTTAGTTGCAATCTCACGTTCAAGCTTATCCATAGCTGCTTTCTCCTTTTTGCAGATTTTCTTATGTAATCCTTCACTCCAATGTGTTAATTGACAATTTCGACTACAATAGAATGCTGCATGGCATCTACCACATGACTTCAAATCGTTGGGTGACCCACAATTGTAACAAAGTGTAAACTCCTTTAGATCTGGCTTAATATTCACTGTTTCACTCTACAGTTAAACATATGATAATAGTTGTTCAGACAGGATATTAACACGAAATGCATATGACTATGTGCAGCATTGTACTTACCATGGTGATATATCCTCCAATATGATCAAATCGATCATCTTGCTTCTTTGTAATGATATGTTTTTGACCTAGCTTTGCATACGACAATGGTAATGGGTGAGACGTCCTGCCAGCAGAGAAAGTTTTGGTAGTGTTACGAGTGGAGTTACGATCACGAAGAGCTTTGGCTAATGCAATACGATGTTCCTCAATATCAAACTCCTCAGGTCGAAATGACCCATTCACATTAAGTGCACCACGTCTTTTGAAGCAATCCCAAGCAAACTTGCGACATATTGTATCATCCTTTGGATTCTCACGCTTTTTAAGTAGATGGTCTAATATCTCAGTTTGATATGTAGCTGGAAGATCCGCGTTGTTATAATTTGTCATGATGAAAGAGAGGTGATGTAACATATGTTAGTGCATATGGTGCAACGGCAATCAAACATAGACAAACTAGGTTCAATTGAAGAAGCCAAATCGCTGAGACTTCATATGATAAAACAAAACTAACGTGAACTTTCCTGATCCATCACCATCCTCATTTGCACAACGTAATTCTCCACCCATGATTATAACTTTACCATCAGACTCATCTCCCGGTATAATTGTTTCTAATTCTAATACATGAAACCAGTTATCCCCAAGATCATAGTTGTATACGCATTTGTCTCCCTCTTTCTTTAATAGATCTCCAATCACTGCATCTTCAGGCTTGAGTAATGTTTTATCCTTCAATATTTCATTACTACTAATATTTACAGCATCCGATGCCTGTGAATCTTGTTGAACCCAATATTTTCCATCATGTTTAAAGTAATATGTATGATAATTCCTCTCCCATCCCATGATTGGTGAGATGATTTTATCCACCATTAGATCTAAATTTACTGCAGAGGATATCTTAAATCGACGCCATACGGGTGGATTCAGTTCAATTAGTGTTTCCTCATCCCGAATCAAACTAATACGTACAATATAATCGGGTGGTAGCATTGTAGCCAATACACTAGTTGTGTTTGTGTTACGATATTATGGTTTGTTGTGGTTTGTTGATGATGTTTTTTTATAAACAACACAATCGGAAGCTGTGAATAACTAAGCACACTGATGCACAGTGTAACCGCCACTCTTAATAAGTGTCGACTGACGACGACAGCAGCCAAAGCACTAGTGTGCTACTACAGATTAGGTACATACGTATATATACGTAGGCGAGGTGTAGTGAGTGTTAGATGCACCAATACGACGGACAGACCTTAGCTCTCAATGATTATCATATTCAACTCAACGCTGAATATTTGCAAAAAGGAGTTACAAAGATAATATAATTCAATATACTACGCGGCATATTAGTTAGTATCATTGACATATATGGTAATATAGGGACATGATGATAAAGTATCGGCGGCGGCAGCAAGAGGTCTCGAAAAATAAAAATGACAAAAGCAGCCGACGTAAAAGTAAAAGTATCATCATCAGTAGTAGCCGAGGGGGGATATCATCATATACTCCGTCTCGTCTATTATTATCAAGAAGGTTTTCTAAATCTTCAAGAGGTGATGATATAATTGCAGATGATGACATATCAAGCTGCTGCAAAACTGCTGAAGATTCTTCAACGGGCGGATATCCATATGATGTGATATCGTCTACAAAGATACATATACAACAAGAAGATGCTATACCACTCCACCACATCGACGAGAATAAAGAAACGAATGATGATGGTATTTGTGATGATATTCTGTCAAAGCTGATCGATTTATTACCCTGTCTTCCCCAAACACAACATACCAACGATATATCTGAGAAGATACAACCAAAGATACCTGAGACATACAACAACGACGACGAGACGATGACACAAATTGAATGTATACTTAGACAAGCAATGGATGATGATAAGGAAGAGGACGAATTATCTGTACCATTTTCAACCAATGAGGATCATATAAACGACGATCATACATCATATAACAATGAGGACACCACCAACAAATATGACGAGGATAGATTATCCGTACCATTTCCTATTAATGAGAATGATATAAACGACGATCATACATCATATAGCAGTGAAGATGCCACCAATAAATTGCCACCTCCAAAAGAGTGGATACAGAACCTTCTTCTCGTATCAACACCGCAATCTAATATGCGTATAAATCGTATTCGTCATATATCTGAGCCATCATACTTTGACTGTCCGTCCAATGTGTCTTTGGATAATAACCAAGTTATCGAGCTTCCGATAAACAACGGGAAGGAGGTTGATAGTTGGGTAATCGATTTTGAAACCACAATCTTTGCTGGAACTGCTTTATTTCGTATCCGAGAATGTGATGAGAGAAAGTCATCATCAATTGAGAGCAATGGTACTACTCACGATTACTTTGAAAGATACAACAGACGATTTCAGCTTATAATCAAAGGGAAATTCAAAGCGCAAGTTGTGATCGCAGATTGTATGAGCGGACTTTTGCTTGATCATCCGCTAAACAGTTCGGCCAATATGGATTGCAGTGATGGTATAGCTTGGCATGGCGAATTAGAAGCCAACTCATCTGCTATAGAACCTTCAACGAGTGATAAACGGAAGCGAGTATCTAGGAGATTAAAGAGAGGAAAGAGTACAACAAATAATAACTCCAATCTACCTTCGAAGTGGATGTTAAGAGCAGCGGTCAAAGTCGCCGGAGTCTTGATAAGAAAAAGTGATATTAGTAGTATGGTAATCAGCAAACATTAAATCCTAGCTATTAGTAGTGGTTGAGGATGATAGCAATAATATTTACATTAAAACGTCCGCGCATAGATGTAGATTTAGAGTGCTCTCATCCTAGGTTACTCACACCGTTATGTTCGACAGCTCAAACTATTATAAGACACGACAATGGTTTATCTCCTCGGTTGGATGGTCTTCATGAAGAGCCGTGTATTGATTCGAATACTTCGCTTGTTGTTGACTTATGTGGTTTATCACCAAACAAGCAAAGCAACACAAGTAATAATTTACAATATAGGAAGAGATACAGTGATGCGGTTTACGATAAACGTGTCGAGTATATCGCTGATTGTTCAGGCCACCAGACCAGTTCCACATCTCCATGCTTTGATACAGATACCGAGTATACTTTCGAGTTTCTTCAACATTTAATTGACTACAATGATCTCTCACTGGATCTTGGAAGAGTAGTGGGAAAAGTCAAGTTAGGAGCGGCGTTGCGCGGTCAACCAGTAAGATTCATATCAGCTGCAGTCAAACAGAGTAGTGAAAGCAAAGAACTAACACTGAAGGACGTTGACTGTCTCTGGTCGTTTGATCTTTGGCACAAGTCTCTTCTTCCATAATATTAACTGTACATACATGTGTGGATAAATATATAGATATATAAACTCAGAGATTGATGCTTTTTATAATGCTGTGTATTTTATGGTGATGTTATCAGACTAGATTTGGTTGTGATTAGATCGATGAAGCTTTAGATAAGAACTGTAATTCTGGGATAATACAGAAAATGTTATAACTTTCATCTCTTTTAGATTAGCTTGTTTGAAAATAATAATACAGTAATAGCACGTGTTCTTCTTCGTCTTCTTTCATTTCCCAACAACCTAGAACTGGCGGTCTTCAAACACAAACTTCCGAGTGTTCTGGTCCTCATAAGGGCGAGCGAGGAAGGTTAAGGATAGGTCTTAATACCAAAAGTATGTGTGTGTCTAGATTTGACTTGGGTCATTATCCCCGTTGTACATGTCCATATTTTCAGCAGCATCATCCTCACCACTCATTCGAAGAGCACGTCTAACTCGTACTTTTGCCTCATACTCTTCCATTTTCTCAGGATTAGATCGTCTAGCAATGATTTCTCTTTGCAGCGCTTCCTGTTCAGCATAGATCTTCTCTTTCTTTTCCTCTCTTTTTTTACGAGCATCTTCACTAAAGTAATCAAATATTCCCATCGGCCTTGCAGTTGTTGTTGTTGATAGTTGGTGTCGTGTTGCTGTTGAAGGAACAAATGCAGCGGTGGATTGAAAGCCAATGGCAATTGCAATTAAGGATGTGACGATCTTCATATTGTTATTTGATAGTTAATCGTTTGTACTAATTATATGCAATAGTTGGGAGGATATCGTACTGGTGTAGTTGGTTATATTATGAGGGAAGTGGCGGTGATGATAGGTATGATTTACGTGTTAGTGTGAGTCATTGCTATCCTACCATATACACTTAACTAGCCTCGCTTCGCTCGGCTAGCCTGCTTGCGCAGTAAAGTTGCTTTATATAAAGTACTTTGTATTAGTGTTCTCGTTCTTTATCTTCTTTGAAGTAGAGTTGAACCAAATCTGGGATTGATATAAAACGAGAACACTAAACCTCCTACTCATAAACGGCTAACTTTAAACAGGCGGCACTCAGCGTTGCGGAGGACAAGACTCTAGTAAAATGATAAAAAAGATACCCACCCCTGATGGTATCCTCACATCAAGCCTCCAGATATGGATATGATAGCATGGTAAGATATACGTCGCAACAAGTGGATATGCACTAAGGTGATAGCAAACAATATTTATACTTAATGCTTGTCTACTTCAAACCTGTACCATAACATCCTAATCATGTTTGTCTTTTGTATCAGTTAACATACGGTAAGCTGTCTTAATGCGCTCAAGTAAGTCTGAGATTTGCTTGGCTTTTGTAGATGCAACAATGACTAGGAAGAAGAATACTACCATGTAAACATGTGATAAAATCTCAGACGATGCACGACAAGTCTGACTCCAGCTTGAGCAGGTAAAGTCAGCAATCCAGCGGAATATAAACGATATACCAGCCACAGCCATTGGTAAAAGGTACCTAAAAAGTGCACACAGTGATTAGTTCAGTTAGCAAATGAGCAACATACATATAAGATAAGACAACGACGATAGAAGGTCACTCACGTTTCAAATCCAAGCAAAGGATTTCGACCATCATTCAATGAAACAAATACTTCATAATCCTTTGCAATCTTTTGCACCACCTTTTCTTTAGCATCTATAATTGCTTTGCGGCTACCGAAATTTGCCAAATCATCAAATTCCAACATTGCCTTTTCATAAGCCTCTTGGTGCTTGGCCATCAAATCATCAGGTCGATGGTAGTCACTTGCTTGTGGACCGGCTACAGCAGTCATGATATCGGAGTAGGCTTCCACACTTGCATTGATTGCATTGGCATTATTAGCTTTTGACGTGGCTTCTAACATCGTCTCTGCTTTTGGAAAGTGCGCTCCTATTTCCTCGAACATTTGAGCATATGATTTGATATAAGTTCCAAGCTCAACAGCGCTTAGTTCTCTACCACGAACAGTCTTTGGACCTAGGCGTGGAGCATTTGTATCATCAATGCCAATTGTATCAAACACACGTTGGCAATAACGATCTAACAACCTCATGAATAGGGGTTCAATTTTGCTCACATCTCCCTCATACTTGTTCTTGATGACTGCAAATCCTGGATGCGTCATCATGAAGCAACTAACATCTTCAAAGCAGGCATTAATTTGGTCTCTTGTTTCTTTCAAGTCAGATGCAGCACGCTCGGCAGTGACATGTTCAAGATAGGCAGCCATCTCCACTTCCATTGCTGCAACATCTTCCTCATCTTCAGTATCAAAGTTTTGCCAATCTCGAACTAAGAACTCAATCTTTTGAAATGGTTGTTTACCAGGTACTTTCTTGTTTGGTGGCGGTGTAGTTTCTTTTGTATCTTCTTTCTTATCATCTTCTTCAGATACTACCCCCATGGCTGCGGTTTTCTCTTCTGCCTCAAATGCCATACGCCCATACTCTGAAAATAATGCCAACTGTTGCAAATTATCTTCCTGAATACGTTTGTCTACATTGTAAATCTGGTAACTACTCAATAAGGTGCTAAGTCCGAAAATTGCAGCAGTCAGTCCGACAGTTGTTTCATGATCAAACATACCTTGTGTATCTACAAGTAGAATTGCAACCTCATCACCCGAAGACCGCTTTAAAAAGTATGGATCGCTCCACATCCACATACCAGTTGTATTACGCTCTTTCCCTCCTCTCCAATCAAACGATCCTTCATGTTGATTTAGTGTCTGGACACGCTCAAACCATTTCTTATCTTCATTATTGTTGTCTGACGTATCTGACAAATCTGAAGTAGAAGTAGAAGATCGCTTGGCTTTTCTTTGTACACAATGTTCTTCTAAATAACGCAAGAACCAACTTAATAGGAATGATTTGCCTGTACGGAAAGCACCCACAACTGACACAACACAAACTTTCCAACCCGGAGGTACCTTTGATAATATTGCATTCAATTCCTCTTCATGGAATGTAAATGCATATGAATCATCTTGGGTACCAATTGATACAATTTGACGTGCAGATGGCACTTCTAGGGGTAGTTCTTCAGCGGTTGCATCGTCTGTAATTGATACTTCCTCTGCTGCAGTAACGTCATCTACTGTGCTGGGTAAAATATCATCTAATTTTGGTTCTCCTTCTTCTCCTTTCGCGGCAGCCATAATTTCAGTACCTCCTGTGAGTTGTTGGTACATGATAATATAAAATGGTGCATTAAAATGCAAGAATATTAGTATTTATGTTAAACAAATACAACAAGGCATGCATATATAAGCACCACATATATGACAGTATTTTAATGCAAAGAAGAAAATATAATACCACTTGCACAACCATAACATAGATATTATATAAACAGAACATACCTATTTTTTCTGTTTCGTCGTCAGAAATTATATGTGAAGTGTTGAGTTTATTATCGTCTGCGTCGGAGACTGGGGATGGTGAAGGTGTGGGTAAGGAAACCAGGTTATAACTCTCTTCGTCTGATGACATTTAATACCTTAATTGTATATTTAGTATGGGTTTACTTTATGATTCTGTGGTCGCAAAGAGATAAAGAGCTATAAAATTATTATGAGAGTTTAGAGTGTTATTTTTAGTTTCTTGCAAATCAAGAAAATTTAGGTATCGTACAATAAATACAATTACAAAGGTACAGTGATACAAGTTAGTGTATCAGTATGATTGATGAAGAAGACAGTGCCTCTGACGACGACTTTCTTCTCTTCCAATGGGATGTTGATACTACTGATGATACCGATGCAAACTGTAATAATAAAGATAAACCCATAGATATTCTTGAGGAGATATCTCGTCTATCAGACGAAGCAGGATATTCATTATGTGGTGGTAGTGATTTACACTCAGTTATTAAACTCATCGGCTCTTCATTTCCATACGAACAACATCAAACAGATGAACGTCAAGATGATGGCGATGTATCAATAAATTACGATAGATGTATTATATGTAATATTATTGATATGCGTCAAAAAGAATCAGCCATTAAACAAACCATGGGTACCATGGCTCAATGTCGTGGTTCTGGTGGAGAAAAGTTGAGAGAAGCTGGCGCAATATCATCATTACTAAGTATACTCTGGAGATTGATAGTACCACTGCCGCTGATAAGAGATAACAATGTACAAAATGGGACATTGCTACCAAGAATATCGTGTGAATATAATGATAATGATCATAGTGATAAAACATTTGATTTGAAAGAGTTATGCAACAAACACATACATCTCCGACACAGCGGAAGCAATTCAACAACAAACTTTGATCGTATCATTCTAAACGAGTTCGACATGACAACTCTCGATTTAGCAACAACATGTCTCGGCTCTCTCAGAGATTTGGCATGTGGTTCAGCAGAGAATCGATCTGCTATACTGTCATGGATTCCTCCGCCAAACAACAGTTTTGATAATGATCAATGTATAATAGAAAACGGAGTGCACGTGATATGTGCATATATCAATCGATATCATCAAATGAAATGGGAAGATATAATATCACTAAAACAACGGGGATTGACGGACTCTTCTACAACATTACATACAGACAGAGGAAAGAAAGAGCTGAGACTACTTACAAATGCATTAGGTGTGATACGGAATTCATCTCATAGTACTCCAGATATCTGCCAAGCGTATTTCAACCATAAGATTGTTGATGCTCTTGTTTGGCATATCATGCCTACTCAGGAGGATGATGATACATCAATAATATCATCTTCATCACTTCCAGATGTTTCATGTCCATGGAGAGAAGCATGCTTTCGTATTGGAGCATCATTAATCAACATTGTAGAGAAATGCAAAGATGCAGGTCACCAAATAGCTAGAAATCGTCGGCTAATATACCTTCTAATAGAAACATGGGGAGGTGTGGAAGCTATCAATCTTTACAATCCAACTAATAACAAAAACAAAAAAGTGGGCTCGCTACCAGTGCTCCATCTTGGACTACTTTCCATCTTGAATGCAGCAGCATGTGGTGTGTTAGAAGGAGGCTTGGATGATGTTATGAAACAAGTATTACAGAAGGAAAAGTTGAGGAAGATTGCTGCACAAAGAAGAGAAGAAGAGAGGAAGCGGCAGCAAAAGAAACAGAAAGCATAAAAAGTAGTAGTAGCTCAAGCAAGAAGAATAGTCCTTCAACACAGCCATGGCCACTAAGAAACAAAGTAGTGAAAGAGGTGATAGACGAACTGACGATCAAAGGAGAAGATTGTCTCGCCAAGACAGCTGTGAAAGCTCTCATTCTAGAAGTAGAAGAAGTTTGTCTCGGCTTAGAAGACAATGTGAAGAGATGGAAGCATTACTCCAGGCTTTAGTGGCACTGTCCATGACGAGTCTACAATTAGAATATAGGTTTTAGATTTATATAATTATAAAGATAGAGATAAGTCCACTCTTGAGAATATTGAAAATATTATACCGTACTTAATAAACCTAATTCTCTGTCTTCTTTCTCCTCTTCTTTGGCTGTGCAGATGATTCTCTCCTCTTTATCTGCTGTGTATGGTCGGTAATCCAATTGGTAGTGAAATGTCCATCAATACCAACTCTGCTGTATCCAGATGCATCAAAGTAGTCCCGCTGTGCATGAATAAGACCAATAGGTAACTTGCGAGATCGGAGAGAGTCGTAATGTGTAAGTGATGAACTTAATGTTGGACACGGGATGGCACTTGCAAACGATAGGGTTACAATTCTTCTCCATGAAATGTGCAACTCCTTCAGCTCGGACGCTACATCAGGCACTGTTAACAAAATCTTCATCTCTTGGTTGGCATTATTAGTCAATGCAGAAGTAATATTACTAAGCAATGTAGATTCAAGAATTGAGCCAGGCAAATTCCACAGCCGAATACATTCTTTAAAGTTCACATCCCATGATTCCACTTCAGAAGCTGCCTGGTAAACAGCAAAGCATTCTGCAATAATACACATACAAGCGCAGTAGAGAGCAGATTGCAGATCTTCATCTACCTGACCCTTCAGTACACTTGGTGTATCAGCAACATCTAGTACTTTGAGAATTGAAGATGCTTCTACACGTTCATCCTTCATTGCACTCAAGAACCTTGTTTCAAGAGCGGCATTAATAGAAGGTGCAGGTACACCTAACCTAGTTGCCTCCAGTGTTACCCAGTTATCAACAGTATTCAACTCAACAGAATCAAGGATGTAATCCAATACGTGTCCCTTCTTTGTCATGGCATCTCGTTTGTAAAAGATTTTGGATGATATTTTCGATAGATAGGACGATGCTTTACCCCCTCCTTCTTGCCATTTATTAAATGCCCGACCAATATCTTGATTTTCATATCCTGCTGCCATTCTTAATACATCAGTTGCTTCTGCATATGCTTGCATTAGACCATTTTCAATTGTACGCTGAATCATCTGAGCGTAGTGTACACTTGCAGGATCACTACCAACACATCCAATAGTTGCCAATGGAGCTATAAATGGTTCCAATTGTTTATAAGCCTCTGTAGCACCACCTACCATAAATGCATTATCGTATCCATCACCCTGAAATATAACTGACCGATCACATTGCAACTTAACCATTTCAAGTAAATGAATACCCTTCGATTTGGCATACATCTTTGATAGATTACCAACAATAGAATTATTATAAAATGTTATATTCTTATCATGCCCTTTGTCTTCCTTACCCCATCTTAATATCATATCACCTTTCTCAACTAGTGTGGATAGTTTAGTCCAATACTCGGATAACTTCACATCATCATTATATGTACCAAATATAATAATCTTACGCGGTTGCGCAAGACGTGCTACCAATTCTTCCAGGTTTGATGATGGTAGCATACATCGTGAAGCACGTTCATTTGATGTTGTATCGTTATCTTCACCTGCCTCGGTTTGTGTTTTATACTCGTTGATAACTTGTGGTATAAAAGAGACATCATCATCACAGACACATACTCGAATCATGTTGGATGCGTGATGTGCCGCGAGTGATTGACCAGTCGTCGTTAGACCTAGAACACCCAGTTCACATAGTGCTTCACTCATATTTTATTTTGATATGCCAATTGCTAATCTGCCTAATCAGACTAATCTCAATCAACTTCTTCAACTACTTTTAACTTGCGCGATTCTCTCTGTCACGAGGTACTACTAATGAAATAGTATCAAAGACAAATCTAGGATAGTACCGTCAATATTGTATGTATACCTTTGCTGTGGATATTAAATAGCTTTATATATACGCTCCCTAAACACAACACAACATACTCTACATTTGCCAATTAATTAGATGTCAGAAGTTATGTTTGCGGTATCCTTCATTTCGTCGTTTGTTAATGCTGTTGTACGATATATTACTGTTTGTTGTAGCATATCTACCCTCTCTCATAGCAGAATGGAAACCACTAGACCACCTCCATCAACATTGCAACCTGCAGGCGAAAGTGCTAGTAGTACTGCCGCCGCTGCCGACAGCACGGCTGCAACTTCTACCACAACAAAAGTAACAGATGATCAACAATCATCACAATCTGAAGATTACCTCATGTTTGGTGCACATCCCTCACATTTATTTGATGATATTGCAATAACTATTGATTCACTTCTAACTGAAGAGGTTGCAAGTTTACCCCTGTTACCACGTACATTAACGGATCAGGAGTTACGCCAACATCAAGGAAGCTCAAATAATGCTAATAACGACAAGCCATTAACTGGTGAAGAGAAGTTAATTGCCAAATTACGAAAGGCATATAAGAAGAATTTGGATTTAGCCGAGACGTATTGTTCACGGAATATATTCACTGTGCAATATTATTCCAAAACTAAACGTCGTAAGATATTGGAGAGTTATATTAATGAAGAAGATGATGGCAAAGAGAAATCTAGTAAAGATGCACCTTCAACTACCACTACAGATACTCTCCCTACATCAACATTCACCCAACCACCACCAACAGTTAAACCCACAAATGAACAATTCATGAATATTGATAAGGAAATATTAATATCACGACAGCGTATCCAACAGGAGAAACAAAAACGCATACAATTAAAACGACAATTAGTACGGTTAAAGAAGGCATCTGAAACATTATTGGGTGTACAAGAGGTATTGCAGAATGGTGAATTGAAGGATGAAAGTAAGTTGAAAGAGTCGATATCTAGCGCGTTGGAAGGACATGAGGAATTAAAGGTATGGAATGCCAGGGCCGAGGAGGTTATACAAATATTGGATAAGATTAAGGTTGAAAGAGAAGAGGGAAAGAATGGAAAAGTTTCAGCGGGAAGTAAAGCTGGTGTGGCAGGAAGGGAAGATGATGAACGAGAGCGTAAACGTATGTTGGAAGATATTGGTGGTGATAGTGGTGGAACAATGGGAACAAAGGAGCAGGTTGATACTTTACTAAAGAAACTTCGTGGAAGTCCGAAGAGTAACTAGTTGAGATAAGAGGGAAAGAGATATATGTTCACGCATTAAGTGCAAAGTGCAAAAGATATAAATGATATGGGGATGCATTACATATATTGGGGTATATTGCAGTCGAAGGAGTAAGAATAAGAAAGAGTGGTTATTAATGAATGCTTGTTTACTATTGTTGAATTAACTTCACAGTATGCCTGATCTTATTTCCAAGATGGGAGAGGTATCCTCCTGATACCGTCTTTTCCATCTGTTCTGCGGCATTTAACAGAGTAGACTGTAACTCCTTATTGTCTCGCACCAACTCAACTATTGATGTGGGCTCCTTCGACTTAAGTACCAACAGAAGTGCCTTCATCAAAACCTCGGTAACATTAATTTGCTTGGAGGGTATATCTTCCTTATCTGTTTCTTCAACAAGTATCTCCTTTTGCTGTGTTACTCTACAAGTAATAGCTGTTATAAACTGGTCAAACATTCCCTTGCGATATCTCAAAAGCAAGGTGATTGGACCTAATAACTTTGCCAGATATTGCTGCTGAATCTCCAAGTCATCCATATAATCGCCTCCTTCAATTGACCACATTCGAGCAGAAAGCTCAAACTGGCTAATAATACATTCAATGAGTTTACTATCAAACTCATCGTCGAGCTTCAAGAACATAGGGCAAACAAACTCGTTGCTTTCAATGTGTCCTTGTGAGAGCACCTCATCCCAAGTGAACGCAGCAAGAATAGATATGGCTGCTCGTGCTTGAACTAACTGCTTGTAAATATCATTCGAAGTGAAACAAGCTGGGTTCTCCATCCATTTTTGTAACACAGGACGAACCATGGGAAGAACTTTGAGTGATGCTCCATCGCATGAAGTAGTCAGAAAACGACAAAGCTGTCCGATTGCACTGTCATAAGAAAAGACAGCCTCAAACAATGGACTCGACCCAGTATCTCCACCTAACTCTTGACCATTACTTGCACGTTTTATCCCACAGCTATCAATGAGGAATGTGATGTATGTCGGCATGGCAATAGTCTTTCTCAATGAATGCACGACTTCCATTATATAATTTGACATACTGTCACTGATCCTCGCATCAATTTCGGAATCTTTCAATGCGCATATACTTGCTAATGATTTCATGAGGTCTCCTGGAGGACATTTCAATAAGCCAATAAGGCCGACGCATAGTTTCTGAACTTGTTCAGGAAGACGCTCAAATATACTCGGCTTCTTTTTGGATGTAATATAAAGGCCCTTTAATTTCGATCGAAGTTCCAAGCAGAGATTATTGATTGGAATTTCGTCGTCAGGTACATGGTTTTTATTCCACTGTCTAACGACTGATATGATTGATGAAAGGACCAAGCCCGTTTGTATTGGGTAGTTGCCTTCCCATGCAAAGAGGTAAATTGGTAGAACTGACATCATCCGCAGAACAAAACACTTATCATTGATATCAGCTGAGTCCGTAACTAATTGTGGAACTAATGATGTAAGTAACATGGCTGCTGTCCTGCCCATTGGAGTTGGTGAAAGCTGTTGTACTTGCTCAGATTCAACGAAGAATGTACTAGCAAATGCCTCAAGCAGCTCACGTCGCTTGGTGATATCTTTTAAAAGGTAAGTCTGACTTGATTCGCCAGTATCAGTATGTGCACTATGAGATAGGAGTAGCTTGCTAACAACCTCTAGAAGCATGTTTGTAGCAATCTTCTCTGAAGCATTATCTTTAGTTGCAAGAACACTATTATCTGTTGGTGCCGACGTCTGTAACCGGGGTAGAATGTATGCAAATACCGAGCTAATCCATTGTTGAGATGACTCTCTACTACCCCCACCAAGCTCTGCCAGTGTGTTGCATATACCGGCATTGGTAAGTTCATACCTCGAGAGTGATGTGTTATCCATTGGACATATAGGAAAGGACTCGAGTAGAAGTATCTGTGCCTTGTCTGCAGTGGCTTTATATGATGCAAGACATTCTCCTATATCTTGAACTTTTGTCTTTGATTTCTTCTTGTTCTTTGTTGATTGTCTAGGAGCAGGTGCATTCATTTGTGTTAATAATAACAATTCCTGTTCATCTACAAGTTTTAGATATTCCTGACATTGTTGATGAGTAAGGCGTATCGTTTGGATGAGAATATCCATAGTGTCAAGATCAGTGGTTGGCATAATGAGACCACCCTTTTCATGGGCACGGCCAGAGTGTGTCAGCTCTACAAACTTCATTCTAAGCGTTTCGAGGAGGGTGTTCAAACTTGATATCTTATCCATTGTTGATGTGTCAGTTTCAGCAGTTGAGTCGACTTGTTGTTGCGATACAACCGCCTCATCTGATGTATACATATTCTCCCTACTACCAACCAAGTCGTCTACTGACATTGAAGGTAAATCCCAAATGCTTTGAATTGCAGTCTGTTTGTTATTATTACCTTTCACTCCTTCTCTAAATAATAACATTGCATTTGCGTGGGTGCTTCCACCTTTCAAGAAGGTACTCTCACCACAAACTAGCAATGATGGATTCAAACGTCGTTTTGTTGTAGTGATATTTGTACTACTACCGCTCTCTGTAGACGCCAAGGATGCTTGTAAAAGCAGTCCTAGTGACAGGATCGTGGCATCGCTAGCTGCCATCGTGACTACTCCAGCAGTTAATGCTTTTGCTGAGGATGCATTACTATTTCCATCTCTCCTCCGCTTCTTTGTACCATCTTTAGAGCTTGTATTATTATTACCTCTACGCCCTCCAAGAGACATGGATGATAATAATCTTTCTAATGAGGGTATGAATAGATCAACATGACTACCCATCTCTATTGACATTGCCGAAAGTCCTCCTCCTTCATCTTCACTATTAGTTGATAATAACGAAAACGATAGTATTGGTTTTGAAGATGACAACATACCAACAATCTTTGCACCATCCTTTCGTATATCACGATCTAAACTATTCAATGCCGATGATGCATAGGCACATAGAAATGGTACAAATGGAGACAGACTCTTTAAATCTGATTGTTCACTAGATGATGTACCACCACATAGATTCTTCAATATATCACCAAATAGATTAATGGCCAATCCACGTGCATCGTCATCTTCATCTAACCAACATCGACACATATTAGGTAATAATGTTGGTAAATTAGCCTCCAATATAGATATACCAAGTTCACTATCATCTAATGCAGATAGAGATTGGACTGCATCTCGTATACCCTTGAGACCTGATGCGCGTACAGCTGGAGCATGATGTCGTAAACTCAATTGTAGTGTAGATAATGTATTTCCACGAGATGATGCCAATTCTAGCCGTGATGCTGCTGATGATAAAGAAGATGTTTGTTGTCCATCTTTTCCTGAAACTTTATTCTTATCTAATCCTTGCCCTTGACTCTTGACAGCTACACTTGCCGTTTTAAAGGATGTATCTGTAGCATTTATTTTCTTAGGCGCCTTCTTACCAACCTTTGCCTTTGGCCTCTTTGCAAAGTCTCTAGTTGGAGGTTTTGCCATCTTTGTAGAATATTTGCTGTTGTTGTTAGTAATTAAAACTCGTATGGTATACTTAAATGATTATATTATATGTTCAAGACCGCAAATCCTGAATAATACCGCAAACAAATATCGTTAACGACTATCTAAGTGGGCGGTGATATACAATTTAATCTATCCCCTGCCTAAGCCATCAATAAAGATTGGATGCTCTGGTTGATTAGATGTAGTGCCTGTATTCATTTGGCGATACGACGGTCATTGAGAGGAGCTTTAACCGCCAACCAACTCATAATCGAAGATTGCAACCAGAATGATGGTTCGATTTATTGTGGTATCAGTTTTCCTACTAGCCTTTTGCAACTACTCTTGTGAAGTAGCGGCATTTATTACTCCTCAGCCATCATCACAAGCATCACACATCATATGCACAAAAACAAAGTTATTTGCTACAACCAAACAAAAGACATGGACAAAACGGGAGAAGGACAACATACTTAATCGTAATGGTGAATACTTTAAGCTCAATAGAATGAATGGTGCGATATCTTTTGGCTCCTCAAGTCGTATTACAACCTCATTAGACGGTGCCGATAAAGCAAGTTTAACAAGATGGCTGTCAAATGACGAAGAAATTGCAAATAGTATTTGGGATCCCAAGTTGATACAAAACATTGAACCGAAAGTATATCGATTAAAGCTCATGACATTGATGTTTGTTACAATACAATTATCACCTCATGTTGATGTGAAGATGTATTCCGATGAAAGAGGCGTATTTAATCTCGAAAGTGTTGCATTTGATCCTAATATACAAATCTTGCCAGGAGTAGGTGTATCAGCTGATAGTCTAGGTATTCTCATTGATGTTGTTGGCGAATTGTATCCATCTAGTGATGGTAAGGCAATGGATGGTAAGATTGGCTTTGTCACAAGTGGTGAGTTGCCACCGCCAATGAGATTACTTCCCGAACCAGTACTAAAGAATTCACTGAGTACTATCAATAGAACCATTACAAAGTTTGCAATAGATAGCTTCCAAAAGGGAGCGAGAACAAAGTTTAGCGAGTTCATGAGAGAGGGGAAGTAAAGGAGGAGGATATATCAGAGTTGTAAACTAACCTCTTAGGCTACTAGTTCTCTTGAAAAAACTTGGTTACTATTTTTAATATCAGACCCTACTTATGTAAAACTGGGCCTCCTTAAAACTAGCAGTGTAGCAACCTAGCAGTATTGGAGCCTTGAAAAGACTCCAATAGATAGTGAATCGTGCTTATTCTTTCATATCCTGACTGGCCCAGCTTACAATTTCATCACAGTTGGCGCCAATCTTATCACAGAATCCTTGCATTGGAAGGATTGTAAATGGCTCTTCCAATTGTGTAGCAAGTTCTTCGATACCAAAGAGAGCAACTCCGGTAAAGGTGGTCGCAGGTATCATCATAATATGATTCCATGAGTTGCCAAAGGGCTCCCAGAATGCAAAAGGTAGGAAAAGCAACCAAGTAGCTAGGAAGCGTGCAGTGTGTCTCGAGTAGAAGAGAGGCACTGGTGATGAAAGAAGACGCTCACTTCCTCCCAATGTATCCTCAAAGATTGACAAATTCTTATTGATTGCATCTTTTCTAACAAAGTGCATAGGAAGTCTCTCAATTGCAACCGATAGATCATACAATGCTCGGTTTGGACGATGAGCGGCACTAATAATAGCATCCGCTTGAGTAGGTGATAGTCGTGACCTAATCTCAGCAATATAATCATCCTCATCTTCATCTGGTGGAGACAGATGACGCTTCATTGATCGTACAAATGCCCAAGTCATTAATGATACTTGACCAAGTAGGTATTGACGTTCGGCAGGATCGATTGGTTTTAGTTGATCTGTGCTTGGCTCCATGAACTCAGTGCTATCAAAATCAGATTGGTTACCATACCATGCAGTAGCCATACGATTAAGATCACGAGTATGATTAATGTTGAGACCCCAGAACTTTCGTGCTTCATCCCAACGTCCATAAGATTTGTTGGTACGGAAGACTGCAATGATTATGTAGTATTTATTGTTGTGCATATCATACGTGCATATCATATGTGCATTTTGTATTCATACATTCAAAAAAAGAGATGTGTTAGCCCTCATTATATTGTACTATAAATATTGACAATGCAATGTATATTATAAAACTCACCTAGTAGTAAGCCTAATGATGAATTTAAAACAGTGAAGGGAGTTAAAGGCAAACCAATCATCATTGCCCAACTTTCCTTCAGAATAGGATCATGCATAACTCCCGCAACATCTTGATATCCACCAACTAACAAATTCCATGCCCAAACAAAGATTGCAACAGCTGTAGTTACTGTAACCTCCTTACCGATTTGTCTATATATACCAGAATTGAAGAGTGTTTTTAAATTATTTGCAAATCGGTCAGAGGAACGATGTTTTACCCATTGATCATGTGTATAGACTGTTCGTCGATACTTTCTACTACCCTCTCCTGATAGTTCAGTCATTGGTGCTGAAGGATCAATCGGTGGGCCCATGTATAGTGCAGATCGAGATGAAGTCTTCGTACATGTTGTTGTTGTAGGTTTTGTGATGGAAGATTTTGATACAAAAGAAAAAGCATTTCCTGATGTAGTTAGTGCTACCAACCAAATGGCAACAGCGACAGCGCTCCATCGAGATATCATATTAGTTGTAGTATATCAATACTGTTATTAGAGTATGTCCAGTCCTCTATTATATATCAACACGTTGCCCCAACAGCTGCAGAGCTTTTCTACTCCTGAAAGCAAATGAGAATGCCAAATGCACTAATAAAGGGGGCATCCTTTAGATTTATGTAGCAAATGACCTCTATCCCTCTTTTATGCTAAGTACTTTGCACAATGTTTGGGGAACTAGCCCCCGATACACTTTAATCTTCTCAAATCAGCGCTTACGTAATTGGATTTTTATGAGAGTTCAAAGTCGACATCATATATCACTCAACTTTGGTCTATTGCAAACAATAACATCGTACTATATTCATAATATATTGCAATAATTATGCACCTATCGACTTTAATACTATTGGCCCTTGCGCCTGCAGTCACTGCTTTTGCACCGGCATCATCTCGCAGTACAGCCAATGCTGTGAAAACTACAACTACATCAGCACTTGATATGGGTCCGCCAAAGCCAGATATCGTCCTTCAGGAAACATATGGCGAGGGATCACGAAAGTATAGACGGACAGTTTACACACATAATGAATGGGTTAAGCATCGGTCATCTGATAGATTCATCCGTAACTTATCATCTGTTTTCAATAGTGGTGTATATAAAAGTTTAGCTAAGGAAGTATTGGCAACTACCGGTGTAGCTTCCTTCTTAATATTTTGGAATGCATTGACTGGTGGATATACTGATTTATCTGGTGTTCAGCATGAGGCTATTATTGACTTTTTGCCCACGTTGACACTACCCTTGACTCCATTTACTTTACTTTCACCATCATTGGGACTTTTACTTGGTGAGTAGCATTATAAGTGTATCTTTTTGCAAAGAAATGAAATTAAGATATATCTAATTGTAATCTAATCTAATATCTGTGCATATGACATTATATGTCATTGCAGTATTCCGTACCAACTCATCTTATGGACGTTGGGACGAGGCACGTAAATTTTGGGGACTCAACATTAATCATACTCGTGATCTCAATCGTATGGCTACTGCATGGTATGGACATGATGGTATTCCAATCGACCCAGCCAAACGTGCCGAAGACTTACGTCAAGTTAGTTTAATGACATGGGCATTTGTAAGATCAATGAAGCGTCATCTATCACCACCGGATGAAGATGAGGAAGCATACATTCAAGAAATCAATGCTAGATTGTCACCATCACAAGCCGAGGCTATTGCCAGTGCCGCTCATCGTCCAAACCGTGCATTATATGACCTTTCAGTTGCTATCGATAGACTTCCAATGCATTTCATGAGGAAGAATGCTATTAATCAGAACCTATCTATCTTTGAGGATACATTGGGAGGTAGTGAACGTCTTCTTTCATCGCCAGTACCTTTATTTTACACCCGTCATACTGCACGCTTCCTTTCTACTTGGTTGCTACTACTTCCATTTGCATTGTATGATCCATTTAAGGGATCATGGAACCATATTGCTGAAATTCCAGCCATTGCACTTGCCTCAGTCTTCCTTTTCGGTATCGAAGAGCTTGCTACACAATTAGAGGAGCCATTTACAATCCTTCCAATGCAGGGATTCTGTGATAAGATTGGCGCCAACTGTGATGAGATTGTTAGCTGGAGAGGACAAGGTCTTGACGACAACATTGCTGTAGTTGAACAAAATATGAAAGAATTGGCTCCATCTCGTTAAATTTTCAATGGGAAAATGGGTTTGAGTTAGTTACATTTACTACAACTTAATGGAGCTATCTTTTGAGAGTGAGTGCCAATGATCTGCACGAACTGTAATCATTTTTTGTCCATGTCTAGATCAGTAGGAATGCTCAAGACATAATATTATGAGCATTGAGGAATTGATATTATATCACCTCATTTTGTTAACAACTTTTCTAGAAAGTCTTTGTTTTGAGTGAATACATGTCTTTATTCAATTGATAAGTCTGTTACACAAGTCTTAGCACATTAATATTGGATCCGATCCTGACTCAGATGCTTCGGGTGTAAAGTCGTAGAACATTGCTCTCTTGGTTGGTTCATTCTTTAAGCCTCCTACGATTCCTATCTCCTTCAATGTTAGCATTTCATTTCGTAACTCGTTGGTTTCCTGATAACAATCCAAGCAAAGCGTTAGTCTTTTGATCTTACCCCCGTGATGTAACTTAATGGACTCTTTGATAGATTGGACAGAGGTCTCAGTTGAAACGACTCGAGAGTAGTTGAAGCTCCAATCAACTAATTTGAATTCTAACTTGACAAACGAAGTCTCCGCTTCAGTCGGTTCGTTATTATCTTTAGCAGCATTGTCTTCTGTGGCCACCGAGTCTTTGTTGTCTTTAGCATTGTCCTCGGTAGATATCTTTACCGACTCTTGACTTGGAGCTTTAGCATCGTCTTCGTTCATATTGCTAGCCGCTTCAAACATAGTAAAAACACTATGTACTGGGTAACCGTTATTTGTAGTGAAAATGATGGGTTCAAAAAATCTTAAGAGGAAGCCTCTTATTACCAAAGCGAGAGACTACAGTTTGCAAAGGGCAACAGCAATCGGTTATCGAGATGTCTCTACCCAAACCAGTCATTAAAAATTCAACTTAGATCTCAGAGGTTTTACGGTAAAAGAAGATATTGCGAGTGAAACTGAGAATTGCTGTTAAGTTGATATAGACTGGATAACTTTAGCAATACTATCAGTCTTCCTACTTGACTGGGCTTCCCTTTCATATCTCAATCGTAATGTACCGGTTCTGCATCAAACTTGATTGTATGAAGGTCATCTCTAAACTCCAGTTTCGATTCTTTACCTTCCTTCCTCAGTCTAACATGTTGCTCAAAGTTTGTCATTTTATGAAGTGATATTCCCATTTTCATCCCTTCAATGAGTTGTTTTTCTACTGCTACTATATTCTCAGCTTCGTGTATTATAGATGCAAAGCTTTGTGCACTACCAACCAATACTCCATCGCTGTCGCCGAATATAATGTCACCAGGGTTCACAGTGATTTTTCCACATATGATTGGTGCTGAATCAATACTTTCTCCAATATGTTGGACCGTACCAGCATACGGTGATACCAATGTACTATAAACTGGGCAAGCAAGCTCATTTACATCTCTTACTGGTCCATCAACTATCAATCCTTTACCTCCTCTATTAGCTAACTCTGTTGTGAATAAAGATCCTGCCACTGCTCTTGTCGAGCCTCCAGTATTAACTACAAGTAAATCCCCAGAGTTTATATCATCAAGTGCTTGAAGAACTGAAAGAAAATCATTCGGCCGATTCATCTGCAGTGTTCTTGCAATACCAATCATCTTCAATCCACCTTCTTTATTTTTGTTTATTGTATTTCTCAGTTTCATTGTATTTGGACACATTAAACTTAATAATTTAACATCGACATCATCAACAGTTGATACCATGGAACGATGAATTTTATCAGCATCACAAAGAGGACCTGAACTAAGAGATTGCAATCTCTTGATGATATCATCGGTGTGATGTGTTGTGATGTTTTGTTTGATGTCGATGTGCACATCTTTAGTGGCTGTAGACAGTAGCCGAAAGTTAAAAGCGGCCGAAAATAATCGATTACATACTAATGAAGAAGAAGGAGAACATCTCTGATGTATTGCGGATATAAACATACGCCCAATCATACTTCCTCTTCTTGACACTCGTTGCATACTACCTATCTCCACTTTCATCTTGCAAGGAACGTTTCTTCTCCAAATCAATTGTCTTATCTGCCTCGACTCTCAATACTCTCCCCCCGATGCATCGCTCCCCTCTGCTCTCTCTTACTTTAGATTCAATATGATGGTACCAATACCCATGCTAATTATAGCATTATGTATTCTTCCCGGATGTCTTTGCTTCACTCCTATTCCTTCGTCGACTCGGACATTGCAACTAAATAAACCCTCTTCAACACAACATAATGTTATACCAGAAGCATATACTCACAACTTTGAGGATGCTAGAGGATATTTTAATATATGGTTCTTTGGGTAAGAAGAGGTATATTATATATGTGCTTTTTCAATATATAAATGTGTTATATATTTTTTATGTCGCCTTTTCCTGTCATTAAACTGTATCTATTTGCATATGATATGTCCATGTATCATATTATGTGCATATCATATATGCACTTCCACTCAACATACAATAACCTTTTCCTGTCATTAAACTGTTATTCAAACAAAATCTCAGTGGACAAGGTGGAGTAGCAGTTGCATTAAGACAATTTCCAGCACAATTTTCTAAATTTCAACAACTGTTTAGTATGTCGGCAGAGGAACCAACAGCAGGCGGTGAAACTATTGGTATATCTCCACTGTGTTTATATCCTCGCGACTTGAGCAAAGCAGATGTTGATAAGGTTTTAAATAACAAATTGTCAGTTGAGAAGATGGTAGAGAAGGGTCCAAAAGTTAGTTATATGGCAACGAAGGGGTATCTCTGCTTTGCAGCATTTCAAGAAGCGAATCAAAATTGCAATCCACTCACTGTGCGGGCGGTATTCGATGCTCTTTCAACAGGAGACAATGTCTCTCCTTTTGAGGCTCAGAAAATGCTGGACGAGTTTGCCAATGATACAAGTCCTGATAGATCAAAGTTCAAGAGTGAATTATTAAGGACTAAGCTGACCGGCTTCTCGTCAATTGCATTTCTCTTATTTCTTCTTGGCCCGATAGTCGGGAGTACATGTCTTGACGCTCTCGCCTATGGATGGTTCCCAGAGTGGCCAGGAATCAATAATATGCCTTGGAGTTTACTTGCCAGTCCGGGAGTTTGGAGTATACCTGAGTATTGGATCTAGAAGGACAATATCAGATTGTTGGATCTAAAGTATTGGATCTAGAGAGTGAGTATTAATCTAAACAAATGAATGCTGCTCATTGTATTGATCTTTTCCTGGGTTATACATTCATCTACGTAAAGAAATGACTAGAAATATTGCATTCGAATTCTAACAAAAACTATCTACAAGTAACCAACATGAAATCAAACGTCAATCTCTAATATTTAGTCTGTGTAAGTACCAGCAGATGAATGTAGAGAAAACAACGAGGTAGCACCTCTCCAAATTTTTATCCACACCAAATACCTAACATCCCAATCCTTGTATTTTGATGGCAAACAGATTGCCAATCCATCCACCCATAAAAGAAGAACCCCACAAACAGAAAACACCAAGCCTACATGTATATCCATTTAACGACAATTACATAGCATACTTTGATGTCCACTCCCGTGCAGTACTATCGTGCCTGGCTCTATCCGTTTTTAGGAGCTGGGCAATATCAGGGACGAGAGGATCGTCGGGGTTGGGGTCGGTTAGGAGGGAACAAATACTGAGCAAAACCTTGGATATAGTAAGGGCAGGACTCCATTGATCCTTGAGAATATCAAGGCAAATACCTCCATTTGAATTGATGTTACAGTGATAGATACGTGTTGTGAAGTGTACCTTGGGTGGTTTAAATGGATAATCAGCTGGGAAGTGAATATCTAGGAAGAATACACCGCCTGCATATGGTGATTCATCTGGTCCCATAATTGTGGCCTGCCAATGGAACATATCATCTCCTACTGGTCCTGCTGAGCAATTGGCTGGAGGGTCCTTGCCTAAATCGACAAGTTCTGTTGTTCATATGCGTATGGATTGGAATTGTTGTGACGTTGGTGTAGTAGGTAAACATAAGGTGATTAGAATTTAAAATTGGATGATAAAAATCATGCTCAATAATGACCCGTATAAATAAAATCGCACGATTTTGTACACCCCCAACACTAAATATATACTTCTATGGGTTATTCTCAAACTTACCTTTATTAATTCTTTTCAGAGACATAGTTATTTGATATGATTTTTATATATAAATATCTGTATGTTGCAATTAGAAACAATTAGAGAAATAAAGAGAGTTAGTGATGTGAGTTATTAACACGCGAGCGGGTAAATGGATAAAAAAAACAAATAAATTCAAGTATCAAAACAAGATAACCCCCTCAATGTATTGTCAATTCTTTGGCGGGATATCAGATAGCAATACACCGACCTTGCACCAACAAGCCAATGCCATCAGAAATTATAACGACGAGCCCTCTTTCCGTAACAAAAATAAGCTCCAATTAAAATCGTTAATGCCTGATTCAGATATATAGCCCACTATTTACGCCAGCATACAGGGCCGTTATTGACAAGTAATTTATACGCTGTGCCCAATAAGTGGGACAATGGTTTAAGTAAACTGACTGGTCTCAAAATTAGCCAAAGACATAAACGTTTCTTTTTCCGTATACCTCCGACAGTCCCCCAACAAAACCCAACTTTTTCAACCACATAATGATGATATTAAAGAGCACCCACGTACATTCTATACTTCTATTATCACTCCGATATAGCTTGGATTAGTTGAGGCTGTTAGTAAACAGATTTCTAATAAGAAATTGGGAGGTGGCCAATTTGGTATCCTTTGAGGTCGGTACATAGACACCAACAGCCTTTGAACGAACCTACCTGTAATTACCATTTCCGTCATGTGCTAGGCTATGGCTGTTTTTACAAAGACAGAACATGAGCATAGATACCTTTCAGAGCTAGAATGGCACTAGCCGCTACGATATATTCAAAAAATGAGTCATACCCTAACTTAACTTTTATGCATATCATATGTATTTGTAGGTGTAGAACGACGGTATATCCATATTATACGGTTGATATTCGTTTATAATATATCTATTATGTATTGAAACCGTTCATCCACTCAAATCTACGCAGTTCGGATCATATACCTCCTAATCATGTCATAATTGTATACTCCCCCAGCAATTCCCAAACTCAATAATCGTACATATTGTATACCTCTACTACTCTGTACACCTTCTGGTGTTACAATCATGTTCATTTATGATACATATATCATTCTCCTGCTGTAAATTGTTTGGTTTAGATCCAATGGCCACTATTCTGAGGCCAGAGGAGGATTTTCATCATGTTGCAATTGTTGCCGAATCTAATATAATAGGCCCCTCCTTGTCTGTTTTGCGTGTGATACCACAACTAACACTCTACAGCTCATATCAATACTATCATAATTGATAATTCGATCGTGTACTAGCCTCCAAGTGGTAGAATCGACTACTGGCCTACAATCACATAGAGAGTTACTACCCCGCCACCCACCAGCCCGGTTCTAATAATGATGATTGTGCGCCTCCATAACACCGCCACAACATACAACACCGCATCTGAATGTTGATAATATTATATAGACGCGATGGGTATATTGTAGCACCGTCCAGTGGCAATGGTTGGTCCTAGAGGACAACAAACCACCTCTGATGACGACGATACACCTTCCTCGAAGATGACACACCAACCACCTTTTAATTGACAACATACTGACCCCGGTAGAATGACTATGACCACACATCTTCACTACCGACATATAATATATAGATTGGATGATAGGAGAGGTGTCACGGGGTGGTATAGACCTCTCATACGCCATTGCAATATCGAAGCAATGGTTGATGGGGGTGATTTATGGAAAAATAGCGGCAACTTAATTTTTGAGGCGAGTTTTAGGTTCCTCGCCTGGATAGGGGTATCATCATAACCAGAATGATCTAGGCTATCGACAGATATGCGTATCCAGGTGGGATATTGATAATTGAAAATTTTTTACGTAGGCTACATTTCCTATTGCCATGTTGTTAATTTGTACGAGAAAAGCTTAGTAAAATTTGCAAAGACAGGCATCTTTTAGCGAAGTTTAGCGATCCAGTACCAGGCCTACGTGATGCAGTCACCCCAAAAAAACAGCCATACGTCACACTCTCATAGCAACTATTTTGAATACACGGCACTTCAATTGTTGATTATTGTAGCTACTTATCGTATCTTTCATATCATATCTTAATTATCCGGGCGGCTATCTGAAAATTATAACCACAATATACTATTACTACAATGAGTTTAATACCCAATCCACACAAACTTGGCGTGCACAAGATACTTAAACATATTCCTCTCAATGCAATGTTTAATGCACCATCGAAGGCTCGTCTAGCCAAAGCTGTGAATATTGCTGATTTGAGATTGTGTGCAAAAGCTCGTGCTCATAAGGTAAGTTGTTTGTCTCTTATCTGATCATCATATGTATGTACTACATAATGTGTAGTGTATATATATGTTTATTTGATTATACCACTTGCATATTTCTTTACCTCTTATTATATATCTGAATCATTTTGTCTCTTTTTTAATACGTATTACAATAGATGGTCTTTGACTATCTAGATGCTGGTGCCGATGATGAAATTTCTCTCCGTCGTGGAAAGGATGCCTACTCAGAATTGGAAATGCATTTTCATATCTTATCTGGATTAAAACCACCACTTGATTTATCAACTAAAATCTTTGGTCAAGATGTTAAGCTTCCATTCTTTGGTTGTCCAACTGCAGGTAATCGTATGTTTCATTGGGAAGGTGAGACTGCGGCTGCACGTGCTGCAAAGCATCATGGAACACTATATGGATTATCATCCTTGGCAACCACTGGTATTAAAGAAATTGGAGAGTTGACAGATGGACCAAAAGTATTCCAACTATATGTATGGAAAGATCGTGAACTAGTAAAGGAGGTATTGGCCAAGGCCAAAGAAGGTGGATTCAATGCAATGGCATTAACTGTTGACTTTACATGGTATGGTAATCGAGAGCGAGACATTCGTAATGACTTTTCAATTCCACCAAAGTATACAATGAATCAGGTTATCGAGGCTATTAGAAAGCCTGCATGGACGTATGACTTTTTATCACACGACGAATATACATACGCATGTATTAATAAAGATGTTCCAGCCGACTCATTAGCTGCATTTGTGAATAGTCAGATTGCACCAGAGTTTGATTGGAAAGATGCCGAGTGGTTATTGGGTGAATGGAATATGCCCTCGGCAGTGAAGGGAGTATGTCGTCCTGACGATGCCATCAGAGCTGTAGAAACTGGCTTCTCAACAATGTGGGTATCAAATCATGGAGCTAGACAGTTAGAAACAAGTCCAGCAACTATTGATGTCTTACCTTCAATCCGTGAAGCCGTGGGTCCTGATGTTGAGATTATCATGGATGGAGGCGTCCAACGTGGTACAGATATCGCTAAAGCACTTGCTCTAGGTGCTGATTCGGTTGGTGTTGGTAAGCCATACCTATATGGTCTTGCTGCCGGCGGTACTGAAGGAGTTATCAAGGCATATGATATTCTGAAAGTAGAACTTGATAGAGCAATGGGATTACTTGGAACAGGAACAGTTGATGAACTTAAGAAGAGAGGTCCTGGACTTATTAAAAGACGACATTCCTCCGCTCGAGACTATCCAGATCGGTATGCCTATGAGCGGGGATACGGAGGTGGTATCATCTAAATCTTAAACTGTTGAGTATAGTTACTTGTTTAGGAAGGCTTGCTTGAGTCATATCTTTTTTAGAACAACAGTTGCGCCTTTGACATCTTGACCTCCTTGCTGACGGATAATACAGACTTCCCATGTCAGTACCTCAAAGCCATTAAGCTTGGCAACCTGTTCAATGTATTGCTTTGAATGACCGAATCTACCGCTCTTCAAAAGTCTAAACTCTCCTTCTTCATCATCATAACTTTCAACAGTAAAGCCCACAAGGCCTTTACTAGCCGCCAAACATTTGAAACTTTCATTTAGCAGAGATGATATATCACCAACATATATGAAGACATCGGAAGCTAAAATACAATCAATGCTCTCTTTTTCTAGACTTGATAAATGTGCTTTAGCGTCTCCCTGACTAAGGCCGGCATTATATATCTTTCTTTCACGAGAGGCGTCAATCATTCTATGTGACAAGTCAACACCAGACAGTTCTACCCAGGGCATATTGCTCGCAATTAGTTCACCAAGTAGACCCGTGCCACAGCCGCAGTCGACGACCTTCTTGACAGATGACGGTGATCTTCCAAGTTGCTCCAGTGCACTGACAAGTGCATTATACACCAAAGAGTGCCCTTTATAATGCAGTGTATCAACTAGCTCTGACTCAAATCTTGACGAGTATCCATCGAATAATGAGCTCACATATTCATTATCTAGTCTCTTCACATTGTCGGTTGAACTTTCATCTATACTACTCAACTGTACTGTTGCATGCCCATCATTTGGATTGATTTTCAATGCTCTTCGAAAGTATTCCTGTGCTCGTTTCATTGAGCCTTGCTTCTTTTCGGCAATACCAAGATTATTGTATAAATCAACAATCCCATCTCTGAACTCATCTTGTGATTGTTCATCTATATCATCAATGTTTTCCAGCAATGGCATTGCAACTTGTTCAGCTTTGTTAAGGTATTGCATTTGGTGTTCTAAATCACGCCCGGCCTCCCTAGATGCAGCGGCAACCAATATTGATGTGTGAAGAAAGGCATTAACCAAATCGATATTGCCAATGTCACTTTCCATTTGTTGTTTGGATTTTATATATGCTTTGTGATATGATTCATAAGCTAATTGTGGTTGCTTTATTCTACGAAACAGTGCCCCTCTATACTCATCTACCATTGATATTGTCGGCAATTTCGTGTCAACTAGATTGCAAATGTCTAGCACTTTGTATGTATGAATCATCAATATTAGATAGAGTACCATCAGCAGAAATAATAATTTCTGTTTTGTGAGGATTAATATTGTTTATTAGAAGAGGCATGACGGTTTCAAATGCCTTAAGTAGTGATGCTTCCTCTACTCCATCAAGTTGTATTGCCATTGTGTAATATCTTATAGATGCTTGATTGTCATGTAATACCTCCTTTGCAATGGTTGCAACCCTAGTTAAGGATTCAAATCTAACTTTTGGAGGCGGTAGTCTCTTCTCGATAACATGTGATGATGGTTTACCAACACTAAGATAAAGTTGTATAACTTCGTTTATATCTACATCATCATTATCACTCCCTATTTGAGAATCTAGTAGTTGAGCTAGTGAGTGTTGTATCTTAACAAAGTGGGGATCTTCTTTCAGCTTATCTCTGCAAATTCTAATTGCTTCCAATACCTTTGTATTACTGCTGTTGCTATGTGTAGACGATGCTGATGATGCATATGTATAAAGTACCCAACAACAATAATATACAACTACTCTTCTTATGAACATATTCATTGTTTTATAATTTATTTATCTATTGTACGAGTTTAAAACCTATTATGACCAGGGCCAAAAGTAACGCTCAAAATCTCGAAATGACCGAGATATAGGTATCCTAGTATTAAACAAAGTTAACTGTATCAATCATTCCGGGACAACACACCATCGTATAGAGCGTAACCTGAGGATCATTTCGATATAGGATAGTCGATATCAAAAGTGGCATCTTCATGATCAAAACTCGGCTCAAAGACCAAAGAGGTGATAAAAAAATTCCGCCCTCAAACAACTCGACAGCGTTACATGGGGATAGCATCGTTATCAAAGCAGAAGGCCTGGACATGGTGGGTGCACAAGGTCGCCAACATGTATATTAAGAGGGCTGCAGTCTCTTTTTTCACATAGAGGGTTGTTGGTTGTATTGCAATACACCATACTGAGACGGTATCCATCAAACACTACAATTGCAATTATTCAACTTTCTACCATTAAGTGTCCATATCATGGCCATATACCCTCCACCACCGGCGTTTGATGCATCAAATCATTTAACAATAACCCCTCTACAATATGACGTGTCAATTTTATATCGGCGGTTGGTGTAAGGGAAGATATCTACATTACATCCATTGCAATGTTGGTGATGGCGACTCTCTTTTCAACGGTTGAACGTTCGTACCATGGCCAGCTACCATCTTCTACCGGTGTTTGATGCGTCAAATCATCGACCAAAAACCCCTTTACAATACCATATGACTATTATATATCGGCAGTTAGTGTATGGAGAGATATTATCAATAAGGCAATTGCAAAGTGGGTGTTGAGGTGGGTAGTAGCCATCCTATTAGATCCATTACTGACAGCCTACACCACTTTGATACACCCAACCATACCCACTTGCCCCCTATACAACCTATATATAACTCTCATATCGATTAGAGGGCATTTAATTGGAGTACAACGACGATTATACCAAATAACATGGTATTACTGACAGCAACTGAAAAGTAACGAAAAATAGGCTTACTACAGACATCAAATAGAACTAGTTAAACTAAATATCTGATTAAATCGAGCTACAATATTTTTAATAACTATATATACTAACATATAATGCCGCAGGTCAGGTGGTATCACCTCAATTGTGAGCGTAGTAGCTGTTGGCAAGTAGGCGGCCATGATTCTAATTTTCATATTCCTTAAATGGCCGGAAGCGTTACTTTTTTAAGTGGGACAGTATTAGTGAGACATCGTAAATTAAACCTATTTTAGACTATAAGTGGGACGATCCACTAAGATAAAAGTAACGGGTCACAATAGGTTTTAAACTCGTACTTATTACGTTAGTGAAAATAATATTGTGATTGTCGTCTGTAAAAAATCTAAACCTAAACAATTGCAATTGCAGAACCACACACTTGTGTCCACTATTTTGTGGAGTTGTAAATTATTTGAGGGATTGCAATAATATAGTTGTATAATAATTACCCGAGTAGATACTCCCTACCATCAAGATGGCGTTCAATAAGATGTTTGTCATGTACGTATTTTATGTGGATATTTTTGTTTGAGTGCGAATCTTGTGGCTGACAAGTTGTACCTACTATAATTTTGAATTGTTTTATTTTTGTGTTATGTTATGTGTACTTATGTTATATATCTCCAATTATCACTAACGCCATATATCAATTAATGCCCTTTCTTCTCTTATAATATGATACCAATAGGCTGCCAGTAATGATGGCAGCACGAAAGTTAGATGGAGAAGACCCTAACATAATCTTCATGTTACGAAGTATCTACGGAGCCGTGCAGGCTATTGCTGTATTGGTTACTCTGTTTATTTACACAAAGGCTACTGCTGCTTCTAATGAAAGTGGAAATTCTGTTAAGATTTATGTACCCCCTCCTCCACAGGTGAGTATTGTTTAGTTGAGTTTGTTGTGTTATATATCACAATGTATATTATGTTGTTACTCACCAAATAAAAATGAATTACCATCCAAATAACAAATAACAGCCATTTGCTGATCCAAATGCCAAAACGACATATCAAGAGAAAATTCTTAGTGATCATTTAAAAGCTACTGCTCGTAGTTTAATTGGTTCTACTGTGTTTGGAATTTTCATGACTGTCGGATTACACATGTGGAAGGGTATGATTGTTGGATTAGCAATCCAATCTATCATGTGCCCATTCAACTTGGCTGAGAATGCTTTAGTTAGTGCTATTTTATTCAAAGGCGGGTTAAACAACTTGAAGGAGAAGCGTATATTTGGTGAGAAACTTCGTGAGGAGCTTGATGCGACTGATGAGGTAACCGATGCCGAGGGTAATGCTATTAAGCTATCAAAGCAGATTGCTTCCAAAAAGGATTCATCAAAGAAGGATACTAAATCATTTGAGGATGTATTACTTGATACCTGGGATTTGGGTGCCGATGCTGATATTAAACCACTCATGGCTATGATGAATAAAAAGAATGTTAACTTTGCAACTTCTGAGAATGGATGGACACCGATTATGATCATGAGTGGCTTGGGTGCACCAAGTGCTATTGGTGCAATGAGGCAATTAAAGTCAATGGGAGCTAATCCAGAAAAGGTGGATAAGGAAGGATGGAATGCTCTTCACTGGGCTGCATTCCATGGCAGTGCGAGTGCGGCCAAGGTGTTATTATCAAAAGATGATTATGACGGTATCACTCTGGGATTGCACAAACTCAATGATAAGGAAGGAAAGACACCGTATGAGCATGCCAAAGAGGAGGGGAATGATGATGTGGCAATTGTTATTGAAGAGGCTGAGACCACATCTCCTGATGGCGCAGCTAAGGATGGCATGAGAAAGAGAAAATAACTGATTAAAAACGCAAGGGGGTTATATGTCTAAGCTTATGTTTATCAGGAAGAACTTAAGAATTATTTACATATTTGTCCAACCAATACCGCGTTGTATTAGATAAAATTCATGCAGTGCCGATCCAAATTGCTTCACATGATCTTGCTTGCTCAACAATCTTGGAATATTCTTCCTCTTGTGATGTTGTCCATTGAGAGGACGCTTTAGGACTTTGTGCAGCTTTTCTCTGAGCCTTAAGCGTTAATGCCTTCTTGTGGTTTCGTTGACAGACTATTAGAATAGGAATGTGAAATGGAGCACGGCGAATCAAGGCCTGTATGATCTCATCTAATTTCTTGACCTCGTTCTTCCACTCGCCTCGTTTATCTTCACATTGTAGACTAGCCCAAAGGAAGCCAGCTCGTTTAGTTGACTGTTCACTTGATAGCCAAGAAGGTACTGCCATTGACATTGAGTTCATAATTGACTCGCAACCAAGTACATGATGTGAACCTTCAGCACTCTGGGCATACTTTTGAACCCAATCGTTATCGCCGATACAAACACAAGATCCTTCCTTTCTTTCGGCAAAGCATTCAGAATCCTCTTTACTCTGGCCACTAGCCTCACGATTTATCTTCTGAAATGTACTAATTATGTTCTGTCGCTTTGAATTCTCTTTGAGCCTAAAAAAATCTCCTCGTCGGGCACGTCGAACCGCTAGAATAAGGGCTGCTTTTGCATCTTCTATACTACAGTGCCCAGAAGTACCACAACCATTTTGTATCTTCTTTTGAAGCAACACAGAAGCAAGATGTTTTAGACTGAACTTTCTCCCATTATTTCCTCGAAATATGACACTAGTATCAATGATATTGCAGTGCACAAAGCGCAGTGCTCTTAGGTCGTTTTCTAAGCTGTGACCGATCAAGATATCACGAGAATCTATCATACCCAACAGCTGTAATTGAATATCTTCTATCCTTGTCTCAACATTAGTTAGCATACTCGCTGATATACCCGAGTACTGTGTAAGATGATCCAACACTCCCCGACGCGGTTTTACCAACTCATCTAATACGACAGTAGTCTTCTCATTATCATCTTCATCTCCTGTAAACATGATTACTGATACCCGAGCAAGCTCTGGAAGTACCGAAGAGGTCTTAACCATTTCACAGTCAATTGCATAGATTTTGGGTGTATAAAAATTGTCATCGGGAGTGCTTGAATCAATGTATGATTTGACATAGTATTCGCTTTTTGAGACATCATCAGTATCAACCTCATCTTCTTCATCTCTCCTCTTTATATTGACAGATAGAGAACTAACCAATTCAAGTGCATCGTTGTGTTTAAATGTAGATAGTATTGTATCTCCCTTGCTTTGTGACATCGTTGATTTAAACATGTCGCTTATCCTTTCTTTAGCTGCTTTAGATTCTAATGTATCAGCGGAAGTAGTAGTATCTTCTATAGGAAAGCGTTCTTTTCTCAGTTGTTTTGGTTTCAGGAACAACTCTTTCATTGATTGAAAAAACTGATCAGAGTCTCCATTGATTTGATTTACTACAGTTGTAAGATCTGTTGGTGGGGGCGGCTGAAACATGAGTACATCTGAAATACATTTGACTTGTCTATCTCCCTGAAATAAGTTGACTTTGCAAGCTGCAGTAATCTTGCGCTCAACCTTATTGTTACTGGATCCACTGGATTGCATTAGTGAAGACCATACATTTGTTACTTGGGAATTAGTTGCAGTTGATTCTGCAATCCTTTGGGAGGGCATTAAAGGACATGGCATGTCTGTATCTCCACCACATATTTGTAGATCAATCACAGCAACGCCTCCAATACTCGCCAAGTTTGTAATAGTTGACCATGATGGCAGGGGAGGAATGCTAACCAAATTGCTATTATTTTCTTCATTATTAGTGGTATCTAACTTTCTCTTCTTCTTCTTTGGTTGTTGCTGTGATCTTGATTTGGAGTTGTTGTGCATATCTCCTTTGCTAAACAATAAATTCATAAGAATATCTCTGTGATCAGATCCTTCGGTGACTTGCCAATTATTAACCTTGTAATCTTTTTGTTGTTGTGTAATGCCAATTGATGGCCCCGGTAATGGACCTGTCATTGATTCTTTATCTATTGCAACTCCACCACCAGTTGACTTATCACTAGTTTTTGTATCTTGCTCCTCATTATTGGCCTGCTGTATCTTCCAATCAGAATGCAATTCAATCAATTCTAACCATTCACTTCTAGATATTATACCGGGAGGAGGTCCTGTAGCACGCCGCCATAGCTTCTTAAGTTTACCCTTTGATGCCTTGCGCTTTTTATGTGGTTTCTTCTTCACAGTGGATGTTGATGTTGTATTAATTTCGACTTTATCATCAGCAGATGTGAATGTAGATGTGTCTATGATTTCCTCCGCTTTGCAACTGGTACCATTACCCGCCGCACTCATCATTGCATCTGAAGAAATATCAGTCATCCTTTACAATACAATAGGAATTAACCACCTCATTCATCGACCTTAATTCACTTTACTCGAGTATATGTACTTGTCATTATATTGTTGATTTTTCTCGGAAAGTGGCGAGAAAATATCTATTTCAAGAAGTTCAAGTGACAAATAGAGATGATATTAATCCAACGTATTATTCGAACACAGCCATCAATGAGGATAGTTAATATTATAATACCGCAGTTCACTGCGATTAAATACGGTCATCAATATCAATTGGTGGTGGATTATGACGATGATCGGGTGGCGGTATCCCCTTTTTTTTTGATGCTCAATGCTCACTCATCACCATCATCATCAATGACTCATTATGTCTCATTCACCGATCCTCCATTTCATAGAAACACAATTCATACCGGTTTAAATACTGATTTAACTAATATTTTCCTCCTTATAGTTCAGTGTGACGAGCAGCGGCGACAACTCGATAGTATATATTATATCAAGAACAAACTTATACGACATATAATAGTAGATGAAATCGATATCATATATTATTGGTAGCCTATCATTGGCAACCATCTCCTTTGCATTCTCTGGAGAAATCACGAAGAATATAGCTGTGCCTTGTGGCTGTAAAAGTATTTGTTAGCTTAGTTCCCACAATCAGGGACTCGACGTATTCTTCTTCTTGCTTCGAGTAGTGCGACTAGGAGCAGGCTCAGGCAGATGCTGAACGGCGTGTCCTCTTTCTGGGTTGCTCGAGAGATGACTCTTCCTCAGCTGATGCAATTGAGGTTGATCCTTGAGCTTCAGCTCTGTCACGCTCGTCAATTTTATCATGCACATCTTGTATCTGTTCCGCTGTGATTCGACTTGTGATTGTAGTATCCATACCATCATCGAATTCTTCAACTAAAAGATCGCGATACATATCAATCATCTCCTCACTAACTTTATGATACTTCAAAATTCCCTTCCGTTTTTTCGTCGGACCTCCAGGTTTGGCATGATCACGGAATGCACGAATGTCTTGTGCAATGGAAGTACCCAAGGCAAGAAAGTCTCTACGCAATCCACTGCTCTTGCTAGTTGTTGGATAGTACCCAAACCATATATATCCTGAAACTCTTCCAATAGTTCTCGACGCGTACTCACAGTCTTGGCTGTCCTCTTCTTACCAAAATCTGCATGATCAACACCGACGTTGAAAGGTGGGGATTGTAGGTCTTGTTTTTGTGGCTCGGTTAATGTATCAAAGTTACTTTCCCTTAGTCCGACCAACCATTCGCTAATCATACCTCTTTCCCTAACATTTTTACCACGCTCGTCCTTCTCGTTTAGTTTTGGAGTGTCGAGTGAGTCATACAAATTCTGCATGTATTCTATTTTACCATCATTATCCAATGCCACAAAATTGGCTGGTAGTGTAATGAATAAGATAAGTTAGCCATGTGTACAAACCTAAACATAATTCAAACACATATCTATACTATTTACCTCTCTCCACTCTCTGATGCTCATGCAATACTTCGAGTCCTCTAACTGCTTTAAACTGTGAAGCATTAAATCGCACCTTATGTTCATCATCTTTGTAGTTCGTAACAGTAAGCTTTGGACCGTCAAGATTGTTGAAATTAGCGGGGATACTTGAGCTAGACGTAAAATTTGCCAAATAACCTTGGTATGTCGAAATACAAAGAAGTGCTTTCTCTCTGCTGTCAAATTCTGCAATTTCTGTACCCCTGCTTAATTTTGGGCGGAGGTCAAGCAGGCTCATTTTGAGCATATGTTCACAATCCCGAACATATTGCTTGGGAATAGAAACAATCAACACTTCTCCCAAAATATTATGCAGTGACATATGATCACGAATACGTCCAAACAAACCATGGCCAGTATCATGTCTTTTGATGGTCTGACCTTCAGATTTTCCGTATAATATCTTCCACTTTCCACCGATGGTTTGCAGGAGGATGAAGTATATTCCATGGTTAGGGTACGGGTCGGACTTTGCTGTTGAATTGATATCATAGATATGAAGACCCTGGACCATTGGTTCATTGACATTGGGAGCCATGTTATCATATGTGATGGGTGTTTTTAATTCGTGTATTTTAGTTCCAATCCGTACTTCATTGGATGAAAGAATTGACAACAATAACATGTCATGAAATTTCTTTTCCTTGGTAGCCTCATCTTCCTCCTCCGGTTCATCCTCTTCTTCATTATCACCGGCGGCATTCAGGGTACTACGGGCGGCGGCATTAAGTAGTAAACCAATACTGCCATGCCCAGCTTGAGCAGCGTTGGTATCGTTTTGTGTAGTAGATGATTCATTTGACGGCGTACCTACATCGAGTAAACGCTGAGGTAACGAATTTGGTGCTACGAAGGGTGCGAGGTTTGGTTGAAGATTACCGGCCGGGGTTTCGTTTGAACCATTATACACTGTAGGAAGTGATGTTGTAGCTGCTGTTGCAATGGAAGCAAGTGCTAAAGCACCGTCAATATCGCGAGAGTTATGAGTATGTGATGCACTAAGATCTTGTAAAATTATAGTTCTATCATTAGATGATCCGACGGAGGCTAAGAGACTTTGAATCTGGTCGAGTATGCCCTGGCCTGTAGGAGTAAGTGCTGCGTTGTTTGAAGCAGGTTGATCTCTTGGTGACGAGGTAGATTGGGCGCTCATGATGAGGTAGGAGTTGGTCTGCTATTGGTAGTAACTAAATTTTAGGCCAGGAAGAAAGATACGATATCTCGTATCTCCGGCGATCGAATGGAAAAAGCCAATACTTTCTTACGCGTGGAATATGAGTTAGTGTGAGTCGTGAGTTGTGATTGGTTACATACCATACCCTACTTCTTATCTTGAATGGTCTAAAGAATGGTATGGACTATTGTAAACTCGGGACATCAGACTTGGAAGTATCGAAGGTATGTATATATTTAATAATATATTGTGACATATTCAAAACATTCCTAATCTATAATATATGTTACAATTATAACAAATAGATATGCATGGGTACGATGACATTTGGAGAGCAGAACACGTTAGAAGAAGGAGTTGAACAACTGAATCTAGCCTTCGATCACTATGGGGTTAACTTCATTGACACTGCAGAGTTGTATCCGGTGCCAGGAAAGAAGGAGACTCAAGGCAAGACGGATGAAACAGTGGCTGCCTTTTTAAAGAGTAGAAAAAGAGAGGATGTCATTCTGGCAACAAAGGTTTGTGGATATAGTGATAGAATGACTTGGATGCCAAGGGAAGAAGAACCCGATACACCAACCAGTTTGACAAAGAAACAGATTTTATATAGTGTCAATGCATCTCTGAAACGTCTTGGTACTGATTATATTGATCTATTGCAACTTCATTGGCCTGACAGATATGTTGGCGGACTCTTTGGTCAACCAGACTTCGACCCTAACCAGGTAAGGAAAGATGCAGTTGTTTTTGAAGAGACTCTAGAAGCTTTACAACAATTGGTGAAGGAAGGAAAGGTCAGATATGTGGGTGTATCAAACGAAACTCCTTTTGGCGTATGCTCTTTAGTCGAGTTGGCAAAGAACAATCCAGATCTGTATCCTCGTATAGTATCAATTCAGAATAGTTACAGCTTGGTTGTGAGGAAAGATTTCGAAGCCGGTTTAGCAGAAGCTTGCTATCATCATAAAGTTAGTCTGCTTCCATATTCCCCGCTTGCTGGAGGCAGTTTGTCAAACAAGTATCAGAAGGATGAACTACCGCAAGGAGCCCGTTATACAATGTTCCCAGGCTTCATGGATAGATATTGGGGGTCCCAAAATGAAGCCGCAGTCACAGAATACGCAAAGATTGCAGCTGCTAAAGATATGTCTCCATCAACATTGGCTCTTTCTTGGTGTTATCATCGTGAACATGTTGCATCGACGATTATTGGCGCTACTTCAATCGCACAACTCAAAGAGGACGTTGAAGCATATGTACTCGATTAGATGACGAGACTAAAGCAAAGATAAACCAGGTGTACAAGAAGTACACTGACCCAACTAAGTTCGCCTAAGATGGTATTGAATAAAGAGTATAAGATATAGGTTTCTGCTACATACATCACTCATTTTCAGCTTAGCTGTAATCCTATTACTTGAGCCATTCCAAACTATGATTTGCATCCACAAAAGCTGATGCCCATGTCGGAAGATAGGATGAGAATTCAACCTTCTCTTTGTTTTCAAAGGATATGCAATACTTGTAGGCATGCAAATCGATAGCATGCCCTCCTCCCAGTAGCTGAGCAGAGTTGAATGATTTCAATACACCATCTCGTCCTTCACAGCACTTACACATCTTGATAGCAGCTTTAACTTCTGTATAACTAACCGTTTCAACGTGTCTACACTCTGCTGTTGCTGAAGATATATCCAACATGATTTGAGCAGAGAGATTCATCTGCATTTGCATAGAATCACTGTCTACTGCTCCTCCATACTCCACATCATTGTGTATTGGGTGCCCAATAAGTTGAAGGTGAACCCGGAGTTGGTGTCCCCTGGAAGATGCGCGTTATTACGATTTAGGAAGATGAAAGAGAGACGATTGTAACATACGTTAGTAGATGTGGGTTACAAATGCAATCAAAGGAGGCAGATGAAGGTCAAACGAGTAGCTAGATCACCGAGACTTCATTCAAACATCACATATGCATAGATAAAACAATACAAACGCGGACTTTCCTACCAGTTATAGGGGCACAAGATACCAGCGATTGATCTAAAGCTTCATCATATGCAATAAGTTTAAAGCGACTAATCGACTGCTTTCCATCAGATCTAATACTTCTGTGCATCGTTGAATTTGATGAAGAGCTTTCGCTTTCTTTAATTGAAGATCCAAGATCAACAGCAATTGGGGCATCCACTTCTAGGATATCTCCATGCCAGCATGCTGAAGCAAAGCTAGCATGTCGAATTGTTACCAGGCCTTCAGAAGATGATGACGGAAACTTTCCTTTCACTCTGGCTAAATATAATTTCCTTACAGGTGGATGCTCGTCATCGTCTTCTTTGCTATTACTAGACATTCTTCCTTGAATAACTTTTGCCACACTTGACATGTTTGCACATAGCAACACACCACTAGTAGCTCGATCGATGCGATGGAGAGGGATCAGCGTTTTTGCTGTAAGGCCTTCTTGAGCTTCAACCATTAAAAGTAGTGAGTTTGCATAGTAAGGGCCGCTTGGATAAACTGGTACTGATGATGGCTTGTTGATACAGTATACAAGTGGGGTGGTAGTGTTGTTGTTGTCGGTAGGAAGAATACTTTCCGGAAGGGCATGTTTTAATACTTCAATCTTTGACGGCACCAAGACTGGGGGCTCATGCCATTGCACAATATGCTCAATCGTATCCATATTTCGTAGTAACACATTTGATGATTTGACGGCAACGCCATTGATACGAATGAGACCTTCTCTAATTAGCTGCTCGAGCCTTTCATCTCGGTCTCTTTGAGTCAAACCATGCATACTCTCACCGAACTCATTGTTGAAGAGCCACTTCACAGTCTTGCCAACCCATTTGCCTTTCACTCCTGATTGAAGTACACGCACAACTGGAGGAGGGACTCTCATGCCTGTACTATCATTTCGATTATGTGATGGTGTATTGCATAGCTGGAGTAGTTTGATCTCTGATAAATCATTCCCACGCTTCGCCAACTTTGCTGGTCGTTGATTGGATGGTAATCGATCCTTTCTTCGTTTCTGTCTCTTGAGCTCAACTTTGTTGTTATGACTCTTAAGTGTATCTTCGACATCTTTATCCTGATTGTTCTCCATCCTCTTGTTACCTCCATGAAAGCCCCAACAGTCTGAGTTGCATTCTAATGTACCACAGTGACGACACTTCATAGCATTCTCAGATGATACTAACTCGTTGGAATTACTTGGTTGCTTCATATAAGTTTGAATCTTTTCAATTTGTTTTCTCAAAGTTCGTCGCTTCTGCTTGCCCTTCTTCCCGGTTCCCTCCAGCTCTTTATGATACGATTGAAGCTGCTGTAGCTGCTGTTCTAATTCTGATTTAGATAAGCCAATGAGACTTGTAAAGTAGCATGACTTCAAATGAAAGTGAACCTCGCAGTGATATTCAGTTCGACAAGCGATATCCTTTGTGTTGTCGCCATCTCTCAAAGGTGCAAGTCCACGGAGTTGCCTTTGCTTCTCACTCAATTCTCTTTGACACTTTGAGCATGTCAGTATTGGCTCGCGACATACACAGCAAACAATATCAGGATGAAACACATCATATGGGTCTCCACAGTATTGGCAGGTCCCAACAACTCCATCTACTTGATTGCTACTGTCTGACAACTTTCGATTATTATTGATACCGTGACCTTTAGCATCTAGTGCGCCACGTCTATCAAACACAAAGTTTTTGCCAACAAATAAGCATTCGTCAGTGTTACTAGTCTTCTCGTCTTGGTTATCTTTGCACTCGGATGCATCTTGTCCACCGCCGAACTCTTCCAAGTATTTGTGAATGCCTCCCTTCAAGTGATAGATACCCTTATTGTTAGGAACTGTCTGTCTGATATAAGCTGAGGCTTTTTCACATCTAATACCGCCCGTGCAGTACATTAGAATACGTTTATTGGTCAGTAGTGATGGATTTGGTGAAGCGGTAGTGTCGGTTGCAGATAAATCGGCATTCTCCTTCACCCACTTTGGGAATTGACTGAAAGTTTTAGTATGTGGATCAATTGATATTCCAGGAGCAAAATTTCCTATTTGGCATTCCTTGTGATTTCTAACATCAATGAGTACTGTCTCTACCTCTTCATCACCGTTTGCGTCTCCGCCTGCACTATCTTCCATCTTCTTATTCTTCTCTATTAATGATTTCATCTCCTCATGCCACTCTTTAGGGGTTAAATATCCCACAGATGTATCTTGTGTTGAAATATCTTTAAATGCTCCACCACTTGAGATAATCTCTTTAACAATCTTGATGTGTAAATCTGGAAACCAACTCTCATTGTTTTTGACACTACTTGAAGTAGATTTGCGGTCAATACTATCACCTCTCTTTCCACCAGGGCAAACTCCTAATAAATCATCTCCTTCTCCTTGACCTGACCATGAACTCCACTTGAAATCATTTGGACTTTCCAAGAAGAGTTGTGGTATATTGAGTTTTGCAAAGAATTCCTTTGACGCATTATGAAATGCAGTTACTGCATCCTTTCTTCTCTTACAATCAACATCATTAGTAGTGTCGGTATCAACATCAACATCATTATTAAGCATGCAATTGACATATGCATTCAAATCATCTTTTGAGCCAGCTAGTGTGCCATTGATACCTTCACCATTATTAGACAATCCGATTAATATCCTACCAGTCAAATTAAGTGATTTACATAATACTTCCGTAGCATGACGGTATGTTTCTAATACCTCTTTATCATCAGTTAATGGATGATACTTGTAAAATAGGATACAATATTGTTTGTTGTTGGATAAATTATTGTTGTTGTTGTTGATTGACATATCGATCGTTGCTACTAGTAAAGTAAATCTAAATTATCACTTTTATGTCAATATAATAATATGATGATACGATAATAATATTGATATATCTTTGTATATATGTGCGGAGTTTAGATTTGCTACCGGTATAATCAAATTATTTCTAATAGAAAGATCGTTAAAAGTTGATCTAGGCAACTATATCTTGTCTCTATCCAACCTATATTGTCAATACCAAATTTTGTTGATGGCGATGGGTGGTTGTGGGAGATATTTTATCAAATTGAAATTGACTCGCGCAAAATTATTGCAATACGATAACCAATTCGAAACTGCTTTGGTGAGCCACCCTGCTGCCTCTTGAGTCAATTAGATATCAACTTGCTGTAGACGAGAGAGCCAATAGCAACGAATTTGTGGTCTCTCATTAAGAGGCTTATTGAGGTAGTTTGATCGCCGAGAGGAAGTTGTGTTGAGATTGAACGGTGAAGGTGTACCTATGTATGGGCAAGTAACCATCAACCTACTTTGAGATTGATATGCCCAGTTAATAGAAGACAATTATATTCTCATTACTAAAATCTTCCTATGATAGGACGACATTATTGTGCGCTATTGTAAACATTAATATTATATGTATGAAGTTCTTATGTCATGAAAAATTCTAGGAAAAGGAGTGCTTCTGGCAACAATAACAATAACAATTGGCTATGGAGAAACATGTACTCCGTAGCTGAGGAAGATGAAGAGCATGAGGATTTGGCTGACTTTGGTCTATCTTCTGGTCTTCTAAATGATGCACTATTAGAAGAAGATCATAATCATATGAACCATGTAGATGTAGATGAACTGATTAACAATCCCATGGCTGCATCAATATCACAATCGCCACAAAGAAGATGCAATAATAATAACAATAATACATATCAACAACAACAACATCATGAAGATGATTTTGAAGAACATGGAGCATTTGTACTTCTCAGGCGTTTGAAACTGCTACCAAAAAATGAAGGTTACGCTTATGTATCAGACTTGGATGCATTCTTCACATCACTCTACACTTACTACTACCATCGTGGATTAGGGTCAATAATAGGCAAGGGTATTGTAGAAATTATTTCATTATTCTTTACATTATGGTTAAGTTTAATACTATTCGCATACATTGATTGGAAAGGATTAAGTACATGTAATGATGAACATACATGTAGTGAATCATTTATTGATTCATATATAATACAAAATCCATTCTCCACTGGTGGATTCTTTGCCAATACTTGGATAGTTATATATTGTCTATTATTCTCAACATATGGCTTCTTTTGTTTGGTACAATTTGGTCATGGTATTATAGCATCAATAGAATCAAAGTTATTCTTAGAAGAGGTATTGGGGGTTAGTGATCGAGATTTAGATACGGGACGAATAGGTTGGGGTGATATTGTCGAACGAATGTCCGAGGCACAGCGCATGGGTAAATGCCGTGTGGCTATACTACCTGGTAGAAATGGTGCTGATATGATTGATCAAGCACAGTCTAGAAGTTTTGCAGAATCAGCATCAATGAATCACCAACATCAACTACCGCACAATCAACAACAACAGATAGAGGATGGTCAGACAGGCCATTTAGTGGTTGCACAACGAATAATGAGGAGAGAAAACTACATGATTGCATTTTTCAACAAGGGTTTACTTGATCTTACACTCCCTCCACTGCCCCCAATCAAGTATAGAGGATACACCATCAGATTATGGCCTCTCACTGCATTGACAAACAAACCAAAGGAAGAAAAAGTTTTCTTCTATTCAAAGTCTATAGAGTGGAGTATATATTTCTGTGTATTAAACTACATGTTCAACCACTCGCGAAAGATAAGACCTGCCTTCTATGGTGATCCATCATCACTGAGACGACGATTCTTCTTATGTGGAATAAGCCATGCAATTTTCATGCCTTTTCTCTTATTCTTTGTGACACTTCACTTTTTCATGTCGAATATATATGACTGGCAATCAACTAAAGAATATCTCGGTCCGAGAGAGTGGTCATCTATAGCACAATGGACATTTAGAGAGTTTAATGAGCTACCGCATTCATTTGAAAAGAGGATGGAGCCATCATATAAATCTGCGGCAAGATATCTAGACATGTTTGGCAAGCCAAGTCCAGTCAAGGTGGCAATAGGACGATTATTGGTATTTGTTTCTGGATCTTTGGGTACATTACTTCTTGCATTTGCGGCCATGAATGATGCAATACTATTACATGTCAAGATTGGTAATTGGAACTTGCTCTGGTATGCTGGCATATTAGGAGCGTCTTTCTCCATCGGTAAAAGCTTGTTACCCAAAGCTGACAGTCCACACTTTGGTCATGCTCGTGACAATCTAATCAACAATATGAATTTGGAATTGGAAAAACTAGCAACGTATACGCATTATCTGCCAGATTCATGGCGAGAAAGGGGATATGATGATAAAACGAAGTCAGAATTTGCACCAATGTTTCAGTACAAGGCCTCTCTCTTTGCTATGGAAGTATTGTCAATAATTGCAGCACCGCTAATACTTTGCGTATCTTTACCTCGATGCGCTGACAAACTTTGTAGATTTGTACGAGACTCAAAGGTGGAAATACCAACCGTGGGTGATGTTGTTGGCTATTCGACATTTGACTTTGAGTCATTTGAGGATGAGAATTGGAGAAACGGTGGCGATTTTGATCAGAGTTCATCCACTACCGTCAACGATCGTCCAAAATCGCAACACGGCAAGATGGAGAAGAGTTTTTTCAACTTTTCTTCTACTTATCCCAACTGGACAATGCCACAATCGGGTAAGAACCTCGTGGACAAGATTGAGTCATACCGCCATCATCAAAATCTCGCTCTTGCTCGTGAGAGAAGATTACATATAAATGCAGCTGCTGCTCAACTAGAGACTTTGCGAAGGATAGAATTGGCTAGACAGAGACAAGCATCTGCCGGTCTTGCTGGATTAGTGAATCATCAATATCATAATCCACCACCAGGTCCAGACAGCGGAGGCGGTGGTGACAGAGGTATTGAACTATCCCAACAGCAGTCGACTGAAATGAGTGGCAACTTTGGTTCCTTATCACAGGACGAATTACATCAACCACAAGTGCATTTTGAAGAGTCAATACATTCATTTGCTCCTCCATCGCACGCTTTTGCTCACACAGATGATAATGGCGGTGGAGATAGCTATTCACTAGAACCATTGTCTTCTTCTCAACATATGATGATGAATAATAATCAAGGGGCGTCAATAGAAGCTGGTGGCTTATCAATGGAGTTGAGAGGACTGCTGAATCAATCCACATTAGTTGACCCACTTGCATCTTCACAACAATCATTTACTGGCAGTTTAGTTCACTTGGACGATCTATCTACATCTATATTAGAAAGGAGACCCGATCAGCAATTCGCCTATCTTGACAACTACCATCGAGCTACCAGTCAATATCAAGCTGACAATAGACAAAGAAGAGAAAGATAATTTACTCAAGAAATAGTATAGCTTTCAATCTATTGTTTCTTCTTCTGCCTTCTATTCATGCTGTCTGCTCTCTTTCTGTCTTCTACCATTTTTTCAGCTTCCTCTCTAGTTGGTATCAGCTTGCTCAAGCCTACTACTGATGAAAACCAACCCAATGTCACAGCGAGAGTTAATCCTGATAACCCTATACTGCCACCACTAGAAAAGTGAAGAGCCGAAAGTAACAAAGCCATGCCTGACTTGCCAAACCGATTTGCAAACACTGCTATAATCTCTTTGCCTTTAAATCGAGCATCAAACGATAGAGGCACGTACGCCATTTCTGCCAATATATTCCTTAATGAGTAGTCCATTGTCTTTGCGGTCAAAAAACTCAATGCAATGAGATATAATGCAGATGATGATGAAGATATTGCTAAACTCTCAGGAAATAAAGTCTTGGGCATCACTTGAAGCAAACCACAAAGCAATGGAAGTATTGGCATAGCTCTCCATAACACTTTCGCCTCTACCTTTCGACTTAGAATTGGCATTATGAGGAATTGAAATATTGTGGATAAGCCATTGACACATGCATAAAAGTTACCGGTAAAGGCTGCTCGTTGACCGTCATTTTGTATAGCATCCTTTAGTTGTGTGACAAAGCATGTATTGAGTATTGTTGATAAACTTTGGAATGTTAAGGCTTCAATAAAGAGTGCACCAAGAGTTGGTACTCTTCGGAACAGAGTAATACCATTCCGTATTTGACTAACAAGTGAATTGTTAGATTCTTCTTCTTCTTTTATACTCTTGTTGGTGGTCTCTTGTGATGATTGTTTTGCTTTCTGTTCCTTTTCTATTTGCTTTTGTGCTCGTTCTCGTAACTCTAATGACGGATCAAATCCATTGTTCTCCGCAATTTTATATGCCCAATCCGCCAGTAGTAATGTACATGTTAATGATAATGCAGCAATACCAAGTAAACCAGGTAGACCAACTATTTGAACCATGCTCGAAACAGACGCCCCGGCTATCATACTTGATATAGAGCTTAATCCTGCAACATAACTATAATACTTGCCAGCTTCTGAGGGTGTAAATATACTACCAAGAAAGCTCCATTGCTGTGCATATAATAGATGACTATGTAATTGAATAGAAAAGATATATTAGAAAAAGATGTCAATATGATGAACATATCTATGAAGCTGTGAATACTGATATGCACATAATATGATATACACACTCACGCATAACTATTTTGAAAGATGAAAGATACAAATATAACCAATTGTGATATAGTGAATGACAATATCTTTGTGTTTGTAAACATATCATTTGATTGTATTGCTTTCACAGCTACACCAAAGGAAAACAGCAGGGATATGCATAAAAATGTTGTGTTCCGTAATGCTTTCCTAGGCCCTTGGGAATCTATCTGTCTTCCGTATGATAGAAGCAATATCATTGATACAGGACTAACACAAGTCATTGCCAATGGATAATAGGATCCTGAGTTTGCAAACCCAAATTTGCTTGATGTAAACAAAGCCATGTTACTTCCTCTTGCAAACTCATATCCGAAAAAGTGCAGTGCCATTGCCGACGCCATTGCCACACCACTCTTTGCCTTTGGCTCCATTGTAGAGGTATTGGACAGTATCGTTGATACTCTAGTTAACGGCCCATTTAATGACAGTAGCATCATGGTGATGATGATGGATAAATGTGATGGTTGTGATAAGGGTAGTAGCCAACTTCTACTCTAACTAACAATAAAAACTGACTTTGATCTCAATGAATATCAAATATAATAGTATCAAACTACCACTAATCGATAGACCGGTAAAAACTGATATACGGAGTAAGGTATGCTGTTGGTAAATAAACCTCTTAATTGCTATTGTAGACGTAGTACAATTTCTGGCCATGCCGATCGAGATTTTGAATTTTGTTTCTGATATACAATATGCTTACAAGTGGAATGTAAAAGAGAAAAGAGTCAATGAGATATGGTTGCTTGTATGATCGCATGTACATAGTTATACACGTACGGCGGGGTATAGACTGGTCTAATTCCACCTCTTATCACATATGCAAGTAGAATCCTGTCTTCTGTTTAACCAACAACATGGGCAAGTTGTTTTTCTTAGATTCGTACAAGATCGAGTCCATATTATTAGTGCATATCGATCACCTTTAGATACACTCTCTACTGCATGTAGATGACGGCCTGAATGGAGTAAAGCTGTACCAACATTGGGTCTTCTCGCGACTCCAACGAGCTGGCCTTCGTCTTCTGTACCTCTCAATCCATAGAACTCGACACTGCCACCTTTGTAATTTTCTTCTCCTAGACAGCAATTCAAAGTGACTTCGGCGTCATCTGTGTGAGGTACTAATCGATGTCTTGTAGCTCCTTTACTTTCAGATGGTTGCGCCGAGTATCCAGCCACGTACCCTTGCCTCCAATCTAATAGTATTGATGAACTATCACTATCACTTGCTACAAGCTTTTCCGTTTGAGCAAAGAGATGCTCTGATATTGGTTTTATGTACATGTGAAATAGTAGATCACTTAACCAGCCTAACCCTATTGTATCAAGGTCGATCACCCGACGACCTAATTGAAGATGAGCAAACTCGGTGGTTTCTGCTAATTTGGAGAGTTCTCTAAGTGTTGTTCGGAGTATATTGCAGAACTCTGGAGTCAACAATGGAATTGAGTAGACATCATACATTTCTTGCTGCAGAAGATCTTCTAACAGAGATGCTTTAAGATCGACTTGTACTTTTCCTTCCATTATATCTGTAATAGATAGTTGTGTGTTATCCTTTTTACTCTTTGACTTTCGCTTCTTGTTTGTTGATTGGTATGCAACTTTGAATGCCACTTCTTGTAATATGTTTCGTTCACTCAGATCTATCCAATCCTTGGGAGGAGATAGTAATGGATGATTTTTCCAGAGCATACCACAATGTTCTTCTGTATCAACTTCTTGCGACTCTGTACATTCTTCATCTTCTACAATGTAATTCTTATCCATCATATATCTCCCCACAAGTTGCTTAATACCAGCTCTTCTTTGAATAATCTCTACTCTTTGTTTTCTAACATCTGATAATTTCGATTCGAGTGCTTTTTCCAATGCCAATGCATCGATATCTTTAAATCTATTGAGATAATTCGGATATCGATCCAAGCCGACAAGAGCATGCAACATGTGGGATAAATGTTCATTTGGGTTCCAACTAGTATCATTATTAGTACTATCATTATTACCAGTACTATCATCATTGTTGGTGGTTGTATGTTTACTAGATTGTTGATACAATCGTCGCTTCTCATTGATGGCTCCGCCACCAATTGCATGCATCTCTTGTGATAACGAATGAGTGGATGTTGATGGCATTTGGGTGGCGTTAGTAGTACTACCTCGTTTAATCAGAATCACGGCATATAGAAACAACCATTTCATATTGCAACATTAGAGACGTACGTCTACCGTCATGTGGCATATGGCTGTAACTCGTTTAATCAGAAACACGGCATATAGGTGAAGAAGCAACCATTTCATATTGCAACACAGCAGCCAAGCTGGTCGTCGCGATAGTGATTAGTGATTAGTTAGTGATTAGTTTATCATAGCCGGAGCTGCGCATCAATGCCCATCAGTCCAAAGTGCTTATTGATCTTCATCATCTGGGGGAGAAGAAAAGGGGAGGATACCAAAATAAAAATGAGCGATGCTCGAGGAGAAAGCCTCGCTCTTCCTTTCTATTATTCAACGCATTTGGACTTCACTCCTCCCCTCCCCATAATTAAGTGCGCGTATGACCATCATTGTTCACTGTGCTGCCTATCATTTCGGTGCTGCAAATCTAAGATATGCTGACCATTATTTAATCTTATATCCATAGTATTATTAAAGTATCATAACTACATTGACATTGCAACAATATGTTCTCCTCATTTCATGACCGTGGTCCACCTGCTATTGTAACAACTATTCCTGGAAAGCGTCAGTATGGGGAGCAAGATTGGTGTACTTCTCCTGCACAACAACAGCAACAACAATATCGTGATGCTCGTAACGATTACAATATCAACAATGGTGCCAATAGTCTCATTGATGAAAGAGATACATCATGCATTATCCCATTGAATAATTACCAACATGGATCATTAATATCACCAACACATAATTTAAAGTTTCATCAACCACAACATTATAATACTCAACCACAGCAAAAGCTTTCACGTACTGAAGTGGCTACCTATATGTCTGCGATCAAGGCTGTGAATGAATCAATGATGAATTCAGAACATAATAATAGTAGGGGCGGTAGTGTCACAGCGTTGAGAGGATTATGGAGGGTATTTGATGCTGCCATGAATGAGTTGGGCAGTGAGTTGAATGATTCTTTATCGAATAAGGCAATATTTGAAGGTAAGTTATTATGGTTATATGTATCACATCATGTGTATATCTTTTATACTCATATCTTGTGTTCATATCATATAAACTACTACTACAGCAAATGTACTGCAGGGAGAACTTACTCGACAGGGTAGAAAGGTTACAGACTTCGAAAAGAAGAGTGATGCCTTATCTCGTAAGAGATATTATGAATCGGAATTAAAATCCACCATGTTACGCCTCCGAGGATCATTTGCAGATGTTATCTTGGGAGCTAAGAAGGAGCTTCAAACATCTATTGATAAGAGTTTTGCAATTCAGTCTGCCGAGATGGAGAAAGGATTTACCAAACGTTTATTGGAGTTAGAAAAAACATATACAAAGAAGGCTATTGAGGCTGAACTCTCATTTGCTAATCAATTAAAAGTAAAGGATACATGGTTGGAGAAGAAGACAAAAGAGATTGAACAGAAATGTAGTAGTACAAATATGGAAGTAGCACGGATGCATAGTCAGTTGAATCAATCTGTGGAAGAATCTACCTTGCTTCATGCTAAGCTGCGTGAGTCAGAACAAGCCATGATGATGATTCAAGGTCAAATGTCACAAGAGCGTGAGGGATACCGTCAAGCAATGGCAAATATCACCAAAGGACGTGATGATGCTGTCACCAAATTATCTTCTACACTTGAGACATTGCAAAACACCTGTGCTAAAACACAAGATGCAGAGGCAAAGATGATTGAAGCACAACAAAGAGTGAATCTCGAGAATGAGAGGGCAAATATCCTCCAGGGTAAACTTGATAATGAAGTTAAGAACAAGAATACATTCATCAAAGTACAGAAAGAAATGGAAAATCATCTGAGCTTAGAGCGAGAGAGAGCCGATTTGTTACAACAAGAGCTGAATAGTGAGGCTCGGTCAAAGCAGGAAGTTGCATCATCCTTCCAACAAGCGACTCAAGAGAACGCACAACTGAAGAATGAATTGGAGAGTACGTTGGAGACGAGTTTACAAATGAGAGACAATCTCGATCATACCTCACAACAGTTACATATATCTAATGATGCTTGCTCCAAACTCAAGACGAACTTGGGTAGTATCCAAGACAAGTTTCAAGAAACTGTTGCGGCATTACATACTACCAAACAAGAATACTCACAGCTAACAAGTGAGTTCGAAGAGAATAATGACCGATTAACCAAAACCACTGAACTAAATGCCTTGTTAGAGGATAAGGTGAAACAACTGGGCGAAAAGGTGGAAGACCAAGAACTAGATATTGAAGCGGCACGGCTCAGCGAGGCAGATGTAGAATCATGTCTAGTGGACACTCTCCAGAAGAACTCTGAATTACAAGAACAAGTGGAACAGTTGACAGAGGATTGCCATCAAAAAGAAGAAGAGTACGCAGTGTTGGAGGAGGTGCAGAATGAACGAGATGAACTCAAAACTAAGTTGGAAGAACAACAAGCTCATTGTAGGGAGCTAGAAACAGAGAAGGATGCCTTGGAGGACTATAAAGCAAAGGTAGGAGAAGAGCATGAGCAAGACAGAGATAAGATTGCAAGTGCCTTACTTGAATTTGATGTCGAGCTCACTAATGCTGAGACCAAACTGAATAATGTACTTGAGTTGAATACTAAACTTGAAGCTGAGAAGGAGAATATTGATAAGGAAGTGGCTATGCTCAGAGAGAAGGTCAAAGAGTTGACAGATGCCAATGCTAAAGCACAAAGCGATGAAAACGAAAACAAGAGAATGAAGGATGAAATAACTGTTTATGAAGAGGCAATTACCATGCTCAAGAAACAAGTGGTTATACTTCAAGCAATAGCAGACGAGGAGTGCTCTCGTGATAGAGATGAAGTTAGAGAGGAGATCAGGAAGGAGTTCAAAGATCAGATAAATGATCAGCGCTTCGAACATGAATCAATGATTATGAACAACAATGCTGACATCGCTGCTCTTCGAGAAAAGGTAGAGCGATCAAAGAAGCTTACTGTAAAGGCAAGAAAGGATCTGCTCAAGCTTAGAGACGAGAAGTCATTCCTTGAAGGTAGCCTAGAACGATCCATTCAATACATTCACGACCTGAAAGAGACACAAGAGATACATGCTTCTCAACAGGGTGTGGAACTTGTTGTGAAGTCGCCGACTACTCGATTATCTACACAAGATTTCGCCTTTACAATGAATGATGTAGATGAGTTCTGCGCACCAATAATCGATAAAGCTATGGATTTAAAATCAAGTAGTTTCAAGGACATTGGATCAGACCTAGATCATTTGTTGTCAAGTATTGAGAAGCTACTGGGTGTGGGACAATGTGCCACTGTGCCACCAACATCACAACAACAACAGCTCAGCAAGGTCAATCAAACAACAGGAGATATGATGACAACAATGAGGAGTTGGTAATTGTATAAATGTAAATAACAATGTTATTGAATAACCATAATGCATCATGAGTCTAGTGGTCAGAGTAGAGTAGTTGTAAGCAATTGAGGGATTGCAGTTTAAGATCTATGTGTACTACATTTCCTTTGCTCGCGTCCAATACTCCATGCTATTCAAAGGAGTTCTAAACCAGTGTACTTGGCTATCCTCACCCATGAGCGTTGAAGTATTCTCGTCTTCCTCGTTACTATCATCATCAACATCTTCTCCCTGTATCAATTGGTATGCCTTGAAAGCTGAATGAAAGTTATCAAACATGATTTGACAAGAACCGGCCATTCTATCTCCTCCTCTCATTCTATCTAGCATTATATTCATCTTGTTTGGTTGAAGGAGCTGTGACAGCTCATTCTCTACATCCTCGGAATATAAATTTGCAGGAAGTTCCTCTAAATAAAGTGTCTTCATATCATCAGGCCTGATACTCATTACAGGATGACGTCTAATGACACATCCAAATATACATAGCTCTTGACGTGTCGCAGCCTTGTATCCCTTGTCAGTTTTAAATCGTAGCATCCCGTACACTGGTGATCTTGGTCTGTGTTTGGGCTCTTTATAAGAATTTGACTTCCGTGTTAGTTGTTCTTTCCTTCGGCGTTCTAGCTTCTTTGCCTTGGACAACGGGCCTGGATCCAAATCAGGTCGTAAATTGAAGAGTTTGATAGAGTCTAATGGACCACATCTCGAATATATATCGTCTACTTCATCTTCTGTGATATCGATTGGTAGATTGTTAATGAACACGATTCTCTCATTAGATCCATCGGAGTTTTCAGTAGATGATTGAGACTTGTCATCTTCCATTGATACTGCAGTTAACCTCAAATGACTTGTCTTGGGCTTTCTTGTCTCTTCTGTCCTAGTATCACTTCCCTCCAAGTTTAGTTCGCGCATACCCATTAATGTTTCACTCAATTCTTCATTCTGTTTCTTCCTTGACTCAAGACTATACTTTGACTGCGCTTTTTGTAATTCATTTACTGATAGATCTAGATCATGTTCATTCTGCAAGTCTTCTTTGCTTAAACTAATTATATCGGAGAACTTTCTCTTATCAGATCTTTCATTCTTGGAAGAAGCAAAGTAGTGTTGCATTGTCATCATTTTCTTAATGAACTCATCCCTCGATCGATAATACTTTTTCACTGTTGAGAGCAGATCCTTCTGTTGTCTGTTGGCGTAATCTCTTGGTTTTCTAGATGTTGTATCTGTGCTTCTGCTGCTACTACTTTCTTCGTCATCTTTCTGTTTCTGTCTTACTGATTTGGGTATCTCCATGTAGAAATAACTAGCCAAATCATACCCAACTAAATGAGAATGACTTGAAGAACAAGCCTTCAGGACAGATCCAAGGATTGGTATTCTATGTTTCTTATAATCAGCATGAGTCGGCCTTACCTCAGGTAGTTCAGGTAAGGGTTTACTACTACTACCAGCATCATCGATGTACCAGCTGTCACTGTTGCTACTTCTATTACTATTCACTGTTTCTCCATCCTCGGATGTATCACTTTCATCGTCAAATGTTGAGACGAATCGTCGCAGTCTTCCCATGAACTTGTTAAAGTGAGGAGGAGGTAGCTGTGTTGTCAAGACTTCCAGCATATCTTCAGCCTCAGCTATCAACTGATCATCTCTCTTTTTAGAATGTTCTTTTGTTAACTTCTCATGATACTCACGTTGTTTAAGTAACTTTGGATCACGATGATTCAGCTGTTGCTTTTGTTGTGCTGATAAATCATACCGAGATGAGTATCCCGAGGCACGTCTAGTTTGTTCTGACCAAAAGATTGGATGACGAAGTGATACCTCACGAGCTTCTAGTAATGTCTTTAGATGTTGTTGATGTAGTTGACGATTTCTATTGGGTGGATATGTTGGGTCTCTTTCATGAGGGAGTGGCTTTCTAGCATCATTCTCAGACAAAGATTGTTCTTCATGATAATGATCATTTGGTTTATCCAATTTCTTACCCAAACAGTAATCTTTAATAGTTGATCTCATCCATGGATGACCTTTAATACCCCATGAATACTTGACCTTCTTTATATCTTCCAACTTTTCATATGACGTGCTCTCAGATTGAAATAACACATCTAATGTCCTTTGTAATGCTACCTTCTTCCCCTCTCTATCATCTTCGGTATTGTCTAAATCTATACGGGATAGACTCTTCGTTAATTGATCTAATGTACGAAGTTCTATATGTGGTGCAATTGTATCAAAGAGTATACGAGTTGTATATGTACTTTGTCTTGGTAGATGAGTTGAACTGGTGATATCTTTGTCAGATGATATCTTTATTGTATCTCGTCTCCTTGAGTTCTCTTCTACTGATACTGTATAGCTAGAGGAAGGCTCTAAATCACTCACTAAATCCACCGGTTTAATTGCAGGGGATGAAGCAAGAATTGTAGAAGATATCGAGTAGCTTCGATATGATGCGGTGGAGTTAAGCCTATCATCACTTTGCTTATGAAATGAGCTATTATTTGATATCGTCTGAGTATAAAATCTTTCCCCAAATTGCGAAATACATCGTCTATTGGGTTCTCTTTGGATAGGCAAGTAATTGGATGGCCGGAGCCTCCTCATCCTACTCAATGCCGCCGTCATGATGTGTCGGCAGATTGTTTAGTGGTGGCTTGGATTTATTTTAATTATCCGTTCAATCGCCATTTCCATCTCCCCCCCAATAATATCCTCCCCTAATACTCTACTTGATTTCTATTGAGTGTACCTGTTTCTACTAAAGCTGGCATATAAGGGATGAATATAAAGGGCCGCCGCCGTCGCTTTCTTGTTGGTGTAATATATTTTTGTACAATGTTTATTACCAAAAATGTTACTGCGATATCTTCTTTGCAACGGAGATTATCATCAACCAATCGTCACATTGCATTCATATCCAGTTTATCACAACGCCAATTGTCTCCGTATAAATGCAAGTCTCGTAAATACTGCAGTAATTGTTTACATCATTTACCATTAAATAGGATACCAAATATCATCAAAAGGAGGTCTAAATCGTCTTCCTATATGTCTACATCAAGTGATATGACTGATAATGAACAACAAATGAAGATAGATGCTTTAAAAATCATTAATGAAGCTATTCGAGCTGTTGATCCTAGTGTTGCAATTCGTGATCGATTGATCCTAGACGAAGAAGACAATCAACTTATTGCAAAAGATACATCACGATATGATTTATCAGACTATGATAACATTAGAATAATATCATTTGGCAAGGCGAGCGCTGCAATGGCATTGGCAACTGCTGATATAATATCCAAATCACAGTCTCAAGAAGGAGTACCAAAAATAGACGGCATAGTTATAATCAAAGATGATCATGCAACAGATGAACAAATTGAAACACTAAATGACAAAAAATACAATATACTTGTTAGATCAGCATCACATCCAATACCAGACTCTCGTTCGGTCGAAGCAGCCAATGAAATCATTGAATTAGTCTCATTGTCGTGTTCTAAAACATTGGTTGTGGCTTGTATAAGTGGTGGCGGTTCTGCGTTGTTTTGTTCTCCGAGAGATGAGCTTACTTTAGAAGATCTCATGTCAACAAACTCTAGACTATTAGAATCGGGTATGCCCATAGAAAAGATGAACATCATTCGGAAAAGATTAGAAAAGGGAAAGGGTGGGAAGTTAGCAGCCCTGGCTTATCCTGCAACAGTGCTATCACTTGTACTCTCTGATATAATAGGTGATCCTTTAGAGCTGATAGCATCAGGCCCGACAGTTCCTGATAGTAGTTGCTGGGAAGATGCATTGCAACTTGTAGAAGAGTATGGTCTGAATGCCAATGGAGCCCATGCGTTGCCATCGTCAGTCTTGGGTTTACTTCAAATGGGAGCGGCTGGCGAATTAGATGATACTCCATCTTCTTCTCATCCTGCATTCTCAACCATGGGTGCTTCCGATGATGATATGCAACAATCTACAGAAAAAGATCAAAAACTATTTAGTGAAACAATACTCGTGGGTAATAATGATGCATCAGTAATGGCTGCAGCACAAGAGGCTGAGAATAGAGGATACAATCCAGTAATACTCGGAAGCCGATTTGACGGAGAAGCGGCCACAGCTGCAGGAACATATGTATCCATGGCTGAAATGATATCAAGGCAGAGAAATGCTACACGCCACGACAACAAGTATCAAGTCGCACCTCTTCCAACCGCACTAATTGCTGGAGGAGAAACAGTAGTGACCCTACCGCCCAAGTGTCAAGGTAAGGGTGGTCGTAATCAAGAGTTGGCTCTTAGTGCGGCTCTGAAAATGCATGATATGAACTTGAGAGATGTAGTCTTAGCCAGTGTTGGCACAGATGGAACCGACGGGCCTACAGATGCTGCAGGAGGCATTGTTTATGGAGGCTTAGTGAATGAGGAAACAATTCAAAATGCAAAAGATTCTCTTCTTAGACATGATTCATACAACTTCTTGAACTCAACTGGATGTTTAGTCACGACAGGCGCAACGGGTACGAATGTAGCAGATATATGCATAACTCTTATTAAATGAAGATGGTCTTCAGATCGTATGCTATATGCACAACTCCATTCAGTTCTAGGTACCGCATCTATCTACTTACCTTACGCTACATAGCTTCGTTCTCATCCCTGGCTTCGTTTATGTTTATATGTATGGGCCATGTTTAGAGCTCTGCCTACACCATTTGATTGTTGTTCGCATTAGAATGCAAACTAGCCATTGATGAATTGATGTTATAAACCCCCCAAGGGCCTAAGTAGCTTGGGCGTCAGTGGGTATCCTTTGTATCCTCGGTATCTTTTTCTTGAGTGGAGATAAGAGATGAGACTTGTATTGTGTGAGTGTATGATGATCAAAAGTCAAAAGCAGTCGGTCAATACTGAATTCAAATTGAAATATTAATGCCATCATACAGCATATTCGTATACTAATAATTTACCTACTTGATCGGTATATAATACTCTTTTGATCGGTAGTACCAACTACGAACGAAAAGGATGATGAATTCAGTCTATGCAATTATATCATCAGTAATGTTGGTACTACTTGTATTTCCTTCGTATATCTCGGATGCATTCGTTACTACTACTCATACATCAACAACAAAAACAATAAACATTAGATCAACTCCTCTTTGCAGTACAAAGAAGGATGATTCATCAGATGATTTTATCAGTGACTTTTGCGTAGGAACAAATACTTTTTGGAGAAATCTAGTGATTGAACCAGTGAAAAATTATGTGGATGTACAACCTGCAGAAACAACAGTCAATAAAGACTCGGATGCACTTACAAAGCTGACATCACCACCAGAGGTGCCGGGAATCCCTCGTCCTGTATGGTTAACTATACTTGGGAGTGTCCCAACCGCACTTGGATGGTATGGCTATTACAAATTTAGTGTCGAAGAAGAGTTGTATCAGTATGAATTGCAAGAGATAGGAAAAGTGAGTGGAGCCGGAGGGTATGGTACCCTGTTTCCTTTTGTATATGGCATTATAATTGGTTTCCCTTTAACTCTACTACATGTACCAGGCGGAGAGTTACTCATACAAGCTGCAGGGATTTGGATATTAGCCGGGCAGATGAACTTGTATAGAAGGGTTAATGAGTTGTGTACCGAAGATGAAACTATCAAAGCGGAACTAGAATTGACCGAGCCACCTCTTTGGGAATATTGGGCCGTACTTCCACCTCCTCTTGACGTTGTCGTTGGCTTAAGACAAGTACATTTTCTTAGTGAATACTGGAGAGTCAAGAGAGGTTATCCAAAAGAAAAGGACATCATCGCGGAGGAGTTGTTTCCTTTTATAAGTATGAAAGAGAGGTTTACTTTAAAGCAATTCTTTAGAAGACCAAAGTATTGGTTTTGGTTCACAACGAACTGGGAGGACTTCGATAACATACCACTGTTAAAAGATTAGTAGCTTGAAATGCTTATCAATTATGCTTATTATGATGTCTCCCTATAGCTTTCAACACCTCCTCAACAATCAAAATTGGTGCCGACCACTTCAATGCAGTCTGCCAGTCATGAAGTGAGAGAGGAGCCAACCCAAAGCTCTTGGCCAGACCAGGAAAGCCAAGCTTTGCGGAATATACAACAGCAAGATGGAGTAGGAATGGTAAGGCAACTCCACCAATAAGCAATGGGTTTTGATTTGGCCCGACAGTAAGTAGTGAGCTATCAACTGAGACTGCTGAAAGAGCCTTGAACAACTCCATACAAACCAGTACGGTGAGTGATAGCGTTTGTGGAAGCTCTCGACCTGCTCCTTGGAATAGACTCTCGCAACTCACACCATCTGCTGGTGACCAGGATTGACCACACTTGCCCCATGATCTCAACTGATGTAGTGACACTCCTTGAGCCAAGTAGTGGCAAACAAAGGAACCTACAGTTGCAAAGCCAACATAAAGTCCTGTTATTAGATAGCGATATGCCATCCACTTTGTCATTATTGGTTCGTCCGACGGTCGAGGTTTTTGAGACATGACATCTGGTGATGGTGGATTGAATCCCAGTGCAGTAGCCGGCGGACCGTCAGTAACGAGATTAACCCATAGTAAGTGCATGGCACTCAACGGTTCTGGAAAGCCACATATCGCAGCTAGCAATATGGCTATTATCTCTCCAATGTTACAGCTGATTAAGAAGCTGGGAGATGCGCGTTTCGCATTTTATGAAGATGAAGAGAGATGATTGCAACATATATTAGTGCATTCGGTTTGCAAGGGCAGTCGAATAAAGGCAAATTAAGGTCAAGTGAAGTAGCCAAATCACCAAGACATCAATTGAACACTTGAATTCATAAGATAAAACAATACTAACGCGGACTTTCCAGATGAAGGCTTGCATATTAGCATATATGCATCTCCCTTCCTCTACGGCTGCCACTATCGTACTAAAGTTGTCATCGGCCAAAACCATATCAGCTGCTTCCTTAGACACTTCCGTGCCTGCTATTCCCATTGCTACCCCTATGTTGGCCTGTTGAAGTGCAGGTGCATCATTCTAGAATATAATACAGTGTGTGTGCTGTGAGTAAATAAACGGGTTATTGAAATAACGAAGCAAGAGAATACAAAGTCATACTCACCACACCATCTCCAGTCATTGCTGAGATATCACCCAAAGATTGCAACATTTTGATGAGCTTTTGTTTATCAGAGGGTTCAGCTCTGCAGAAGATCATGTTGCCTGGTGAATCAAGTAGTTGCAGTTGTTCACTCTCTGGTTTTTCAAAGAACTCTCGTCCTTCATATGCTTTAAGCGGTTGTCCAAGAGATGCTGGGGGTAGAATATTAACATCCCTTGCTATAGCAACTGCAGTATCTCGGGCATCGCCAGTAATCATAATAACCCTTATACCTGCATCGTGGCATTTATTGATGCTTTCAGCGACTTCAGGTCTAGCAGGATCTTTGATACCGACCATTCCTACCCAAGTTAAGCCACTTTCAATTGAGGCATAGTTTGTCGGATCTGAAAGTAGTGGATGACGTTCATCTGGATTGGCATCATCTTGTGAATAACTTCGTAAGCTCGCCTCTAGCTTGTCAGTGTCTTTAATCGCAAGTGCCAAGCATCGCAGTGGTCTTGTGGCTAGTTCTGTAGTCTTCTGCTCAATTTGACGTCTCAACTTGCCATCAAGTTTCACTACTGTCCCATCACGGAGTTTAGCATGTGTGCATCGCTCCAAGAGAAGATTTGGTGCGCCTTTAACTAAAAGACGATTTCCTTTCGCTGAATTCGTCGACCATTGAGATGCAAGGACAGACATGGATTTGCGATCTCGGCTGAATTCTAGCGTTGCTTGACGAGGATGATCCACTCTCCATATGTTGACATTTGCAGAAGCAATAGTCTGTGGTTGTGTCGACTGCGATTCAGTGTATTTGCCTCCAAGCTTCTCTGTAAGTACACAGAGAGCAGCTTCTGTCGGTTCTCCAATTCTTTCAAACTCTTTAGAAGCAGCCTTTGGTTCATTATATCCAACAATATTTGCATCATTACATAAAGCCGAGACGGCAGCAATATCTGAAACAGCGCCATTGGGATTTCTCTGTACTTCCAACGAGTGTTCAATACCATTGATTGTGCCAATCGGAGAGTAAGAGACTCCACTTATCTCGTGCTCCTCTACAACTGAGTTTTCTAGCAACACAAGAGATACTGCCGTCATTTCGTTGGTCGTTAGGGTACCAGTCTTATCAGTGCAGATCACACTTGTGCAACCCAAAGTTTCAACCGATGGTAGCTTTCTTACAATCACATTGCGCTTAGCCATACGTCTTGTCCCAAGAGATAGACAGAGTGTAATGACGGCAGGCAGCCCTTCAGGTATTGCCGCGACTCCTAGTGCAACAGCGACCTTGGCATAGTATACTGCACCTTCTAGTGGTGTTTTGAAAGTAGGGTCGTGAAACTTTGGAATGGACGCCACCCAAACGGCCACACATATGATACCAATAACATGAGTAAGAGTATCACCAAACTCATCTAGTTTTATGGCGAGCGGTGTTCGATGAGCTTGTTCATCAGCGGCTGCTTCTGTAACTCCGCGTTGAATCTGTATAAAATTTGAGGAAGAGACGATATGAGTATCATATATGTCACGAGCAAACAAACAAAGTATATGTAAACTGACCTTCCCCATCTCTGTATCCATTGCAGTTCGAACAACTACTCCTACTCCCTTGCCACTGGTGATTACGGTACCTCCGTATAGCATACCAGTGGCATGTACACCCATAGTGGAACCTCCACCCTGCTTCTGACTATCAATATTATTTGATGAGTCTCCTCGATATGGCATCTTCGCTACACTGTCACTCTCTCCTGTTAGGCAAGCCTCATCTACTGTGAATGTAGACGTCGACACTGATACAAGACGAATATCGGCTGGTACTTTTTGACCAACTGTCAAGATGACGACGTCGCCAGGAACAAGAGATGCTGCATCAACTTCTTCTTCTACTACTGCGGCATTCGATAAACTATCACCGCCACTGTTCAGTTTAACAATTGCCTTCTGAGCTTGCATTGACTTGAGTGCTGAGATTCCTTTGGACGCGTTCAATGATTGATAGCCTCCAACTAAAGCATTGATTACCAAGATTGTAGTGATAACAATTGGTTCAACTAAAGCCTCCAAGATGTGTGCAAAACTAAATGGTATAGGAGTTGCAGTAGCGGTGGAAGCTTCATCTATAGGTCCCCCAGTGATGATATTCTTCGCTTCGTTAACGACTTGTTCAGCAATCTTTGTGGATGCAGCAGGGGAAGAAGATGTGGAAGCATGAATATCATCTCCGTGATGTACAAACTTTAGAACCATATGAAATAAGTGTGATCCCCATTCACTCATCTCATCTTTCAATTCAAGCAACCCAAAGAATGCTGAGACCACAGCGACAACCAATAATATTCTGACGAGCTTGTCATCGAACTGTTCTATTATATATGATATTAATGATCTCTCGGGAGGTTGCTCAAGTTCATTTGGCCCATACACAAATTTGAGACGATTTTCGCGTTCTCTTATTGTCAACCCCAATAATGTTTTGCCCTTATCGTTACTCTGTGGAACACTCAAGTAATAATTGGACAGTAAAGATTTGAGTGGAATAGAGCTTGGATCGGACTTCAACAACTGTCGAGGGTCTCCTTTTGGCTGACCTAACAACTTGATCACATTAACATGTTCTTGTAGAAGCGATGATGATATATCTTGCTTGCCACGCCAAGTATTGAGGCAGCTATCAACAAGCTGTGGAGATACAGCTTTCTCGTCCATGTAAACATCGACCATTGCGCTCGCCAGACCCTTGAAATTAGCAGTACCTTGTACGACGTCATCAATACTGACACTCACTCCATTCTCTGAACAGTCAAATCTCAATGTTGTCCCCTTGCTTGCTTGGCCCCCTTTTTGTGATTTAATTCCTTCAAATATTAATGATTCAAGCTCTTTTACGTCTGATTGAGATCCACCGTACCTTTGTTTGACACTATCAGCAATCGCCTCAGCTACAGTCTTTGCATCTGCTTTGAATACCATTTCCAATACAAGCGAGGTTGTAGGGCTAAACGAATCAAAGGTCCCAAATGTTCGTGCTGCATTTCGAAGTGCTAACGCCGCTTCTCTTCGTTGTTCCTCTCCTGGCTTGAATGATGATATTGTGTTTATAACTGAAGGAGAACCGTATAAGGCCACGGCATATAATTTCACAATGGCCTTTGTCCTTGCGCCAGCGCCTATCAAGTATAATCCGTCCTCGAGCTTAGGTTCAAAGGACACGCCGGTTGTCGATTCTTTGATAGGTTTTAGCTTTGACTCGACAGCTCTAAGTTTTGCTTTGACTTGTTTTATTTTCTCATCTTCTTTTATAGACACTCCCTTTGCCATTTGTTGTATAGACTTCTTGTCACCATTATTCTTTCCACCCCCTTTAGCTGACAATAACGATAAACTAAGTGCTTTGCCATTACTAGATCCCCAAGTTTCAAGACAACTTTCAACCAAGGTTGGACTTACAGCGTCTTTATCCATGAATACATCTACAAATGCACTACCCAAACCGTTAGCCTTTGCTACTCCCTGAAATGAGTCGTCAACGCTTACGCCAATACCCTCATTTGAACAATCAAAGCGAAAGGTAGTACCCTTACTAGCTTGACCTCCCTTCTTATTCACTCCCTCGACAATTAATGCTTCCAACTGTTGTATAGCTGATGAATCACCACTATATCTTGGGTTGACACTCTCAGCGATTGCACTTGCAATCTTTTCAGCTCCTAATCCCATTACCATTTCAAGTACGAATGTTGTAGTTGGAGTAGAAGATTTATCAAATGTTTTTGCCGCAGATAATGTTGATGGTGATACATTGTTCAGTACAGTTGCTGAACTGTACATTGCAACGGCATACACTTTAATAACAGACTTCTTTCGTACACCACACCCGACCAAGTATAATCCTGAATCATCTAATTTCGGTTCGAATGATACTCCCGTTGTTGAATCTTTGAGTGGCTTTAGTTGTGATTCAACATCTTCTAATGATGACTCATTTCCTGGTGATGAAGATGTTTCTATAACGGTAGAAGCACTAGATATTCCACAACAGTTCTCAACAATACTATCCCTCAAAGGAGGACTAACACCATTATCATCCAAGAAGACATCACTCAATGCTTGTGCTAATAATCCAGGTGCTACACCTACTTTCTTGCCATCCACTGATACTGACACGCCTGATTTGGTTGAGCAATCAAATTGCAGTATTGTTCCTGGAGTAGCTGCACCTTTAGCTGCAACTCCATCAACTATCAATTGTTTTAATGTATCAACTGCAGATTTATCTTTCGTTCTCGGTTCAATACTTTCAGCAATGGCCGCTGCCATTTTCTCTCCTGCAACTTTAAAGTTCATTTTGAGTACAATCGAAATACTTTCTTTCGATGATGATATAGATTGCCTTAGTTTTGATAATGCACCATTCTTATCAGATTTGGAATGTGTTGCAATACTCGTCTTTACTTGTGTACTGGTGTATACTCCAACTGAATAGACTTTGATTGGGCCTTTTTTGCGTACACCTACACCCAATAATGATAAACCATTTAACTTTTCGTCAAATTCAATCTTTGTAGCAGAATCTACTAAACCTCCTGCTGATCCTCCTCCACCACGAAGTGACCATAATATCGAGTTTTTATCTAACGATCTGTCTTGAGTTGGTATAGTCGTTGGTGTTGGTAGTGATGATGATATACTATTTTGTGAACGAGTTGCAAATCGATTCTTCTTATTATTGATGTGTATACCAAAGTGATTATATCGTATATTGGCAACAGCAAAGGGTATATTTATTACTAGAAGTAATAAGGTCAATACCCAAGCTGATACTAATGACATCATCTCATGAATCTTCTCCCTGCTTTTAATCTGATATTACTTATACACCTCTGAAAATATAATAAGTATCCTCCACTAGCAATTAAACAACTCGATTAGAGATAGAGAAGAGATGAGTTCACGACACCGCCGTCCAGTGTAGTATGAGTCTACAACAAACTTACACCGATATCAAGCATCTATCAAGCAATGATGACAAATGACATCACGGCAGGAAAAAGGAAGTACCATAGTGTAGACGTGGAATTATTGTTCGATATCTGCCTGTTGACTGTTTGCACTCTATCTATCATGACAACTCTATCTTTTGTATATGATTTACATAATCGAATATGATGACGACACTACTACGGTATAACAGTGCGGCTGTATTACTTGCAAATGCTTGGACAAGTAGATATGCGTGTTCTTTCTGTTGGAGTACTCCTCCTCAGTCGATACTTCTTCAAAAGAAGTCATCTCCGACACACATCAACATTTATTTCTTGTCCTCTACTTGGACATACCTACATCTCATCAACAAAGAAGAAGAGTGGCTGTCTACATTCCAGGATGTTTGCTTCTAACTCATCGAATGATATAGATAGTTGCAGTGATGTGAGTTATGTATAGATATGTATATCTTTCTTGGTATCTTCCCTAAAATATTATTCACATCAATTATACCTTTGTGCTTCTTTCATTCAGACCATCACATCTTCAGTTAGAGATTCATTACGATATGATCTTGTACAATCACATTTGGATACATTATCAACTTTGAAAAGTAGTACTGCAGATAGATATGCAAATGATACACAAAACAAAAATAATAAGGATATTCCAACTCTCGTTTTAGTTTTAGCAGTGAGTGGTGGATGTGACTCTATTGCTTTGTTTCATTCTATATTGGCATTGGTCGAGTCAGATAAACAAGAATCAAGTGTATCGAACAATTTACAAATGTGGCTAGATCTAGGGGAAGTCAGTACAAATAAGAAAGAAGTAGATGACTTTCGAGTACCTTGTGAAGTACATGTTGCACACTTCAATCATGAACAACGAGGTAAAGATAGTGATGGAGATGAATCACTTGTAAGGAAGCTATGCATTGAAAGTGGTGTCCCATTCCATATTTACACCTGGTCAGAAACTACTGATGATAACAATAGTTTTACTCAAGATACAGCACGCCAATGGAGACGAGAGAAACTGAAGCAACTTCTATCTGATATTGTTTTAACACCCTACAATACATCCACTGATCAATCTGATAGTACTCATAGATGGGGAGCTATTCTCACAGCACATCATCGAGATGATGCTGATGAAACTATACTACTCAAGCTTTTGCGAGGATCTCATTTAACAAACTTACACGGTATGGAAGCAAGAAGTGATTGCTTTTATCTTGAGGAGTTGAGCCAAGATACTGACATGAAGAGTAATGGTACATCATCACTTGGCTATTTTGCCAAACCAATGCTCAATCTAAGAAAGAACGACATAGTAGAATATCTTGTATCAAACTCCTTGGAATGGAGAGAAGATGAAAGTAACAACTCAAGCAAGTACAAGCGAAATAAGATACGGAATGAACTGATTCCGCTAATGAGTGATATTGCTGGTGGAAATAGTGCGCTTCAGAAACGAATTAGTAACTTGGAACAGCAAAGTAGAGAAATATCAAGAGATATTACAAGTCGATCAAAAGATTACCTCCAGTCAATGCCTTCCAGCTCATCCTCGTTTCTTCTGAAAGATATACAATTTGATCTCGTACATGAGGAGGCGCTACATTTATGGATAAAGGAGGTAACGAATATGGAGCTTCAAGTTTCATATGATCAAATGATTAGAATAAGAGATCAGATATTCAATCACCCTGATAGACTTCAATGGACGTTGGATGTTGGAAGCTCGTGGAAAATCAAACGAAATGGCGATACTTTGGGTGTCTTTAGAGAGAATAAAGACAAACACTCTGATGATGACGATCTTTCCTGGATGATTATTGATAGTCAAAATACTAGCAACATATCAGGTTTGCATGAGCTTTATTTTGGATCGTTGCCAGGTAGCTACACCTTACACATTAAGCAAGTCAAAGACTGTGCACATACAAAGTTTACTCCGCCATGGAGAAGAAGTGCTATAAAGATCAAGGAGTTTCTACGGGGACAAAAGGTGCCGCTTCATCTCAGAGATGATGTCAATGTACTGTGTTTGGCAGTAGATGATGATTCGTCAACACAGGTATTGGCGGTGTATCTCGAAGGCACTGGGTGGATCGTTAATGCTGACTTCAGCCCCCAAGATGGCTTGCAAACAACAACGGTCCAATTACAAAATACAACAAATTCATAGAGATGATATATACAACCAAGGAAAATCACCCTAATAACATCTTTACATTAACTTCTTCTTCTTGAAGTAACTCCTTAGATATGTCCGCTGTAACCACGTAACGCCAAGCAATACAATCACACTAACATATGAAAATAATCGAATCTTTGCATTAGTACTCTCAGCAGTATGTCTCATCCTAGCCTCACGACGTTCCATATACTTCATCTCATTCAAAATAGTATTAGCTGCCTTAATTCCCTCCTGAAAATTCTGTTCAAGTGGAGTTAAATGTTCCTTCTTGATGATTTTATTCTGTAATTCATCATCTGTACCCTCATCACTCATTAATACAACATCGAATAATACACGTACACCATGATCCGAATTCTTATTCTCAAAGCATGTGGAATATCCACCCGGTGGTTGAGCATTCTTCTTTTTATTTTGTCCCCGTTGACTTGCCTTGACTACATTCATAACCACTACGGGTGCATACCACATGAACATTTGATGACGTAACACTGGACGTTTGGGAACTTGTATCTTTAAATAAACATTCGATCGACCATTCATT
>Ga0214477_100052_pt1 | contig 69807 bp, 60 predicted proteins | sample M1_20Mar14CPVII9_FD_165058 | JGI IMG/M metagenome (GOLD analysis project Ga0214477, IMG submission 165058) | Marine eukaryotic communities from Monterey Bay, California, United States - M1_20Mar14CPVII9sort6BwellC16 | ecosystem: Environmental > Aquatic > Marine > Unclassified | place: USA...
GGTACATCCACAAAGGGTGTCTGAACTGCGGCACTTGTTAGATAAGCAACGAGCATCGACGTCATCTCCATTGTCTGCTGAACAATCATCTTCGTATACCAGGCCAGAGCTGTAGCACTTGTTATCAGTGTGGCATACTTCGCTTGATGATAAGCAGTGATTGTTGTTTGTACATCCACAAACATTGTCTGAACTGCGGCACTTGTTAGAAGCACAACGAGCATCGACGTCACCACCATTATCCGCTGCACAACTTTCCCCGTGTGACAAGCCAGAGCTGTAGCACTTGTTATCAGTGTGGCATACTTCGCTTGATGATAAGCAGTGATTGTTGTTTGTACATCCACAAACATTGTCTGAACTGCGGCACTTGTTAGAAGCACAACGAGCATCGACGTCACCACCATTATCCGCTGCACAACTTTCCCCGTGTGACAAGCCAGAGCTGTAGCACTTGTTATCAGTGTGGCATACTTCGCTTGATGATAAGCAGTGATTGTTGTTTGTACATCCACAAACATTGTCTGAACTGCGGCACTTGTTAGAAGCACAACGAGCATCGACGTCACCACCATTATCCGCTGCACAACTTTCCCCGTGTGACAAGCCAGAGCTGTAGCACTTGTTATCAGTGTGGCATACTTCGATTGATGATAAGCAGTGATCATCGATGGTACATCCACAAAGGGTGTCTGAACTGCGGCACTTGTTAGATAAGCAACGAGCATTTAGAGCAGTCCCGTCGTCTACAGAACAATCTTGTCCATACAAACCAGAAACGTAGCACTTGTTATCACCTGTATGACATAATTCACCTGACGAGCAGTGATCATTAATAGTACATCCACACTTGTTGTCTGAAATGCGGCAAATACCAGAAGTACATCGATCGTTCAGTGCAGTCCCATCCTCTGCTGCACAATCTTGGTCATCATCAATAGACAAACCAGAACTGTAACACTTGTTATCAGTGTGACAAACTTCACCTGGAAGATGCGCGTTATCACGATTTATGAAGATGAAAGAGAGGAGATGGTAAAGTGTGTTAGATATGTGGTTTAAAGGCAATCAAACAATGGTGAATAAAGGCCAAATATGAAGTGACTAAATCAACAGATACTTCATGTTAACCAAAAACCATACATATATAAAGAAGTACAAACACGGACTTTCCTGACGAGCAGTGGTCACTACTTGTACATCCACAAGTATTGACAGAACTGAAACAAATACCAGAAGCACAGCGAGCTTCCACTGGATCGCCATCTACTAAACAACTTTCCCCGTGAAACAAATTAGAAACATAGCACTTGTTATCACTATGACATGCTTCACCTGATAAGCAGTCGTCACTCGTGAGGCAATCAACACATATGTTGGTGGATGTTTGGCATACTTCGCTTGATGATAAGCAGTGATCATCGATGGTACATCCACAAAGGGTGTCTGAACTGCGGCACTTGTTAGATAAGCAACGAGCATCGACGTCATCTCCATTGTCTGCTGAACAATCATCTTCGTATACCAGGCCAGAGCTGTAGCACTTGTTATCACTATGACATAGTTCACTTGATGAACAGTGGTCACCAATAGTACATCCACACTTATTGTCAGCAGTACGGCATTTGCCAGACAAACAGCGGGCATCCTTATCAAGAGGAGTCGAAGTATCCAAGTAGGATGGATGACCACAGCTGTCTTCTTGTTCAAGATTCGCTGGAAGCTGAGATAATAGTGAGGAGAAGTAGGAGATGATGTAAGTGGAAATGAGGTGATTTAAGAGACATACGAAATCGAGAGTATGAGACAAAAATGAGAGTCCACTTACAAGAAAGACTTTACCAACATTTCCTGCAACTCCAGCACGGTAACTTGGATCATCAGAGTAATCTCCATTACCACGAGCCCCTCCGTTGACATTGATAGTCATGCTATCATCATAATTGACAGTTGATACCTCGAAGGCAACGGCTCCTCCAGCCCCTCCACCACCGCCATATCCTATTGTGTAAGTTATTTATAAGATTGGATTAGAATGAGAGATTCAAACAAGCATGACTGAGCAAATGAGACAAAATAACCTCGTACCATACCACCATGCTTGACCTCCATCGCCACCCTTGGCTTCAATCTTGGCACTTGATCCAGCGGTTAGTGTACAGCTCCGCCGCCACCCAATGAACTGAATGTGAGAGTGAATCAAAGACAAGAGTTTTAGATGTGACTTAAGCAGGGTTTAAGCAATGAACCAAAACAAAGTAAATACTTACACTCCATCATCAGGATCATCTGGTTGTAGTCCATTGCTTCCATTGGCAGTAATATTACCATTAATTGCAATCTCTTCTGAGTAAAAGATTATGGCTGCTCCTCCAGCACCTCCAGCCCCACCATTCTCACCAGACAATCCAGCACCACCACCTCCACCACTACCAGGACGAAGAGTCAAAGGTAATGCATAATCATAAACATCGCCTGAGTTTCCACCTTTATTGCAGCAACTTTCACCTCCTCGACCGCCACGACCAGCTATGTTTCACAAATACACATCAAACACATAAGAGAGTAAGTGATAAGTCAAATCACATTAACAGAAGGTAAGAAGTTAACCACATTAGCAAGAATCATTCAAGCATTACAAGTAACTTACCATGTGAGCCACCACCACCTCCAGATTGGTGACCACTATTACTCCTTCCTCCCTGTCCATGACCATTTGTATCAGACGGACTCTCTCCAGGCAAGGCCCATGCAGACGCAACAGCACCGGCATATCCACCTCCGATACCATTTAATTCACCATCAATTTGAGTACTCTTGGCATAAACAATCATTGTGCCAAGCACATTGGCAGCTTGACCAGCGGCAATGAAGAAAGTATCAATGTTCTCAAAGGTGGTAACAACATTATGAGCTGAACCTATTGTTGTAGAGTCCAAGAATCGAGGATCATTTGTGATGGGATTGCCATTGAGTGACAAAATACCACTTGCGTCAAGAGTCAAATTGCCAGAAGAACCATCTGAATTGACTCCAGAAATGGTACAGCTTGTTGACTGTCAAAAAGTTAGAGAACGAAAGCAAAATACAGTTAGTCGATAGAAGAATTGATCGAACAGCACAAGATGAAGAGAGGTAACATACACACGACATATATTAATCTTCTCACCTCACAACCATTTCCTGAACACATTTCAACAGAACTACTTTCTTCCATCTTCCTCTCACCTCGTGGTGATCGTTTGGCAATTTCAAACTCGGCTCTGTGACGAGCAAGCACTTGACTTGGACTTGAAAGATGACGGTTATTGCGATGTTTGTCTGTACTACCAAGAGAAGTAACCGTATCCACGACTTCGACTTGAGCGTCTTCAACACTGACGGCATCTTGAGAAGGTACACCGAATAAACGACTGACAAGAAGATTCCTTGCTCTATTAAAGATACCATCATTGGAAGAGTCCACTGATGAGTCTTCCTCTGCCTCAGCAACCTCTTCTTCCTCCTCAAACGTCACTTGAATGTCGACATCAAGGTCGGCAGAAAGAATGGCAGTGTTACAAACATCAGAGTCCATGATCAAAGTGACACTATCTTCACCTCTACCAAAGTGGAGGGTACGTCCGTTATCAACAAACTGCCCATCAATAGGCACGACCTGCTTCTCGTATCCATCCTCACCGACGATCACGACAGAGGCTTCTGTTCTTGACATGGTGTCTTGAAATAGTGCAGCTATTTCTTCAATCGTCATGCAGATCAATTTACGACGGGAGCTTGGATCAACCTTGGCTTGGGTATAAAATGTATCACCAAAGCCACGAGTACTGATATCAAGTCCACTCTTGGCATCTTGTAAATGGCTGTGGCCATTATTATCCAACCCGACACTTGTGGTCTTACTCTTGATGATTGAGTCCTTCACTTCAACCGTGCCTTGGGAGAATGTAGACTCAGATCCGAAGTACGTGCCGAGTACTGACGCAATGATGGCGACTACACCCGTCGCACCCCTGTGTTTGTTGTAGTTAAGAGAGAGAGAGTGACATATGATGTGAGCAAATTTCATTGAAGAAACCTGATCCTCATATCTATCGTTCCTACCCGCTTTGCCCCCCAAACTCAAACAAACCAAATACAAACATACTCACATGATTTTCATTCGACGATTCATCTTCCTCAACTGCAAATGAATAAAGGTGAAAGAGAAACGAAGCATTAGTGTCAAAATTGATGGAGTGGCATAAAAAGAAAGACAATGGGCTTCTCACCTTGTTAAGCATAATGTCCTTCTCAACTTCCAATCCCGCCCTTGCCTCACAAATCTCAATAGTATCAAGAAGCATGTCTTCTACTTCGTCATCTTGGAAGATTCCGTCGCCGTTGATATCGTACTTGTTCTTGAGGCGAGTGACAAGGTCTCGTTTAGATTTGCCATTTAAATCAGAAGCAGTTAACTTGTTGACCTGGTTGGAACATCGCCTCTCCTGACGGCTACCACCTTGCGGGAAAGGATTGTCAATAGCTGCTTCTTCATCTCCAGTCCCTCCTTCTGGTGAAGGTGTAGCATTGTTTCCTTGGAACATCTGTTTATGTTGTGTGTGAGTGTGAAGAACATGAGTAAATGAACAAGGTAAACCACTTCGCGGTCAAACAAAATCAATCACACTTACCCTTGAAAGTGCTGCTGGGATAACCCGCATGTTGTGACTGTTGTGTTACTTCAGGATCAAAGAGTATGAGGATAATGTATGGTTAGCTCATGTGTGAATAGCAACATAATCCATACAATAATCTACCAAGGATTAAACATTTCCTGTCAGCTAAACAAAAGAACATAGGCCATCATCTCAATATGATCAACCAAATACCCAGACGACACAACACACAAACTTGTCTTGACTATCCAGTCCAACTTGGCCTCGTTATTGCCAAGGAAGGCCAAAGCAGGTACTGGTAAGGTAATGCCAATCAGCAGTCATTCCTCTGGAAGTAATCGAACCTCTCCTTAGTGAGGGATGATATGTACATAATCATCCAATGCCTGGGTCACCTATCAGATGTAATCCCTGCCTTCTCCCTCATCATCCAGTCCAGGCCATTGCCATACGACTACGACTCGGTGTGATTCAATTCATTTGCCCATGCCCTATTCTCATCTCGAGGAGCCTTGGGGGTATTCATACTTGGAGGGAGTGGAAAGGATGTCTTACACCGAATGAGCTGGAGATACCCTGATGTAAATCGCTGCAAACTGATATGTGTATGAAAATACGAATAACATCAAAGTTGTAAGATAATATTGGGACATAAGATATGCACAAATAAAACAATAATAAAAAACTAAATGTGATTATGGATACATACTTACCATCTCTCCTCTAACCATACACCATTTATCGTGACCCTACTCAGAGCCCTCCCTCAAAATAACTACCCAGCACCATAATTAGCGGTGATGATGCTCAATCATATCATCCGTATAGTCACATATGTGAGAGGGTGTTTTGATGGTTATTCAATAGATGATTAATCTATGGCCATCATGAGAGGCTCGTTGCTTCTCTCTCATCCCGGATTGTGGACGCGGAGACATTATTCATTAACATCTTATACGGGGTGTTGTATGCGTGTCCGTGTGGTATATACGACCAATAGCAGTCTCCAATTCCAACGCCAACAGATAGACGATATGCGATACGATGAAGACACATCAAAAATAACGCAATTGCAATAGCCATCTCATAACTAACTTCCCACAACCTATAGTAAAAACCAGAATTGCCAATACTTACCTTTATATCTCTTTTAACAATCAATAATATCCGAAAGTATATTATGTGCCGACCACGCTCTGTTCAAATCGTTAGAGGATAGGAGACAGAGAGACACAATGAAAATTTGTGTGAGAGTTGTATTCTAAAATGATATAATATCGGGTAGAGAGAGGGCGGCGTTGCAATACTCTCCACGCCTATATACCATACACATTAATAATATATCTACTATTAATTAAATCAGAGAGTCAACACAGACACATACAGACATCAGACACATATAAAAATTTTAACCAATTCACACATGTTTGTTTTGCCCGCCTTGCTTGAGCTTGCTTGCTCTCTCTTTCTTAGAGCGTAGCGTTAGAAGTGCACTGTCTACCACCTGCTGCAATTGCAAATTACCACATACCGTCAAAAAACAAGCCGCTTACCTTTCAATATATTATATTGATAAAGAGCCAACTCGTCAATTGATCGGCACTTGTTGTAAAATAGCAAAATGGAAATGAAAATGGCCTTGAAAATGCAAAGCGAAAATTGGCCAAAATTGCCAAAATACAAGATATCAGGATGCTTTATATTTTAAAAGGTATCTTTATTTATTAATTGGCCATATATGAGTATAAAATCAGTATATTTGGGCATAATACTTTGTATTTCTTGCTCTATAGAATGCCCAAAATATAAATATGTATTTTGCCGAACCTACATTTAGCCCAAAGTTCAAGTTCCATAGATTTTCACTGAACTGGAAACTCAAAGGGAAAAAGAGGACATCGTCATAGTGCACTATATTCTGTGCAAAAAACAACATTATGCACTCACGGTGCATCAAAATATTGCCCACCTTTTGCACTTTTCTTTAGAGCCGCCTAAACATAAGTTGCACTATTAGTATATCAAGCTAGCATTGGTTTTATTGTCGGGGAGGGATCAAGTAGTTGTTGTGGTTGGATTCTGTTGGATTCTATATTTCATTGTGCATAAAAGTTTGGATATCTCGAGGTGGAGGAGATATTAGACGATTGAAGTTGCAATATATAGACTTATATATTGATGTATTTACACAACCATCACCAGGGACAGACTCAAACAATACTAATATGACGACGTCACAGACACAAACAATGGCCAATACTGCATACATGCTACTCTCAGCATACTAGTACAAACAATCAACAAAATAAAATGACACATCATATGCACAAAAAGATAAAATGAGGAAACAAAGACATAAATTAACACAGCTATTGCTTGCAGTATCACTTGAATTTGATGAACGTGCTATATCGTGGGCAACATCATTTATCACACAGTTAATAGAATACCCTTGACCTTCATTTCCATCATCGGCTAGTGGTTTAGATAGTTTATTCAGTGATAACGCCGCTAGTACGTCGGAGATTGATCAACAAATGTCATTAGAAGATCATCATATACCAGAATTAGATGCCTTACTTGCCGCTACAGGCAAACATGATGCTATGGAAATGGAACAAGATTTTCAACGTGCAATATTACAGGGATTGCAATGTCGTCTTTTATTGCAACATATGGGTATTGGATAGCGGTAATGGGATGTTAAAAAGTAACACGTGATATGTTAGGTATATATTATTGGATGGTAGTACGGGTAAACAAGAACTCACCACGTCCAATAGCATTAAAATTACATTCAACAACTCAATTACATATTGTATATGAGAAGTATAAGTATCTGTCCAATTATCTCAACTGGCAACAACAACATCTATCCTCTCATGTGCCAATTGTGGTAAGGGCGAGGAGGAAATCGGCCATCTTAAAACATGTGTAGCATGTAAGGAGGTCAAATATTGTAACCGAGACTGTCAAATTGCTCACCGCCCTCATCATAAAAAGGCATGTAAGAAACGTGCTGCTGAGTTGCATGAAATGGCTCTTTTCAAAGAGGCAGAGCCTGAAGAGTGTCCAATCTGCATGCTACCCCTGCCACATATTGATGAGAGCCCATCGATTTTCATGTCATGTTGTGGTAAGACTATCTGTGAAGGTTGTATTCATGCTATGTAAATGAGTGAAGGAAAGGATTTATGTGCATTTTGTAGGACACAACCGCCAACTTCTAATGAGGAGCAGATCAAAAGAACAAAGAACTTGATGGATAAGGGTAACGCCGAAGCATTTAAACAGCTAGCTGGATTATATGCACAGGGAAGAATGGGAATGCCACAAGATTATCAAAAGGCGAATGAGTTATTACTCAAGGCAGGAGAGCTTGGATGTGCTGATGGATATCACAACTTGGGCTGTTCCTATCGCCTCGGAGATGGTGTGGAAGTGGATCAGAAGAAAGCTAAGTACTACTTTGAGCTTGCAGCTATGCATGGGCATATAAAAGCGAGGCATAATCTTGGTTGCTCAGAGAAACAGGCCGGCAATCTTCACCGAGCAATCAAGCACATGATAATGGCAGCAAAGGCAGGAGATGAAGAGTCGCTGAACACCGTCAAACATTGTTTTATGCAGGGAATCGTAAAGAAAGATGAATATGCGAATGCTTTACGCGCACACCAACAGCGAAAAGATGAAATGAAGAGTGATGCGAGGGATAAAGCCGCTGAGCCTCAAAATCAAGTATTGTTTGGATGAGGCCACAGCTTCCGATGCTTGCTTCCGATGCCGATAGACTGGACTGGAGGGCCGTTGTCACCACCAATTGTTTGTGGCAAGAGATTGCTAGCTGCTGCTTCTTGTGGACCTGGACAGGACACATAGATGTGATAAAACTAAATAAGTCGAAGAGGATATAACGACATCGAAGCCAAACACAGCACAGGGAATTCATCAATCCTCCATCTATCTTTATCTATTTTTCATAGTACTTCATAAAACAAAAATATCTCCTCAAACGCTGGGTTGATCACCCAGTCCCAGGTTCAAGCTCACATGCTGACCTGTTTAGTTAGCCACCTTACTGGTGCAACTTCGTTAGCCACCTCTTCACAGGTGCAAATTCCTAGTCACCTCCACGGGTGCACTGCCTATCAAAGCTGCTGTTCTAAGCACTTTGAATCACACCTGACACTTACATAAGTGCAGAAGGTCGCAGTTCCGACGCTGCGCTCAACTACAGAGACTAGTCAATCGCCCACGGCATTGACACTCTGTGCAAAATCACTGGTATGGCACTCACGGTGCATCAAAATACCGACCCCCGTTTTGCACTTTTATTTTTAGAGACGCCCCAAGCCGTGATGATATATATCGATGCGCCCTACAACATACAGAACTTTATCAGTAGTATAATACTATCATTGGTTTGTCAGGAGGAAGCGTTTTGGTGGAGTGTTCTATTTCATATCTCAACTTGTGAAAAGTTTAGATCTCTCGAGGGGAGAGAAATTATCTGAATTATCATTGAAATCAGAGTTGCAATATATTATACAGACTTTACAATCATGATGTATACACAACCGTTACCAGGAACAGACTCAAACAATACTGAATTGACGCCGCAGACACAAACGATGGCTAATACAGCATACTATGACGCGGTATCCAAGTGTATCAAATTACCAATTGCATCAGAAGAAGATGGGGACGAGAAAGGGGGAGTTCGATCTATATTGGAAGGATCAATTATTGAAATGGATATACCATCCAACTTTCAATTGGGAAATCAAATGTTGTTGGGAGAGATTTATGAGATTGGTAAGTTATTGTAGTTTGTATTGCAATTCTTCTCTATATGATATCTTCTTATTGCAATGCAAATTCCTCACAAGATATGCTCAACTTTTATTTCTCTTATATGTACAACTTTTCTATGCAACTATGAAGTAATAATGGATGAGAATATGCAACCAATAGTAGTACACAATGAAAAGTCAACTAATCCATCATCTCCACATCGTCACTCTGAATCATCCGATACCCAACCAACAACAAACAATAATAAACTCACAAGAGAAGTCTTACTCCAAAAACAACGTGAATTACAACAATTGCATTATGAACAATCACAAACATTACTAAATAAACATCAGAATGAAAAGATGCAATTGACTGACTATCAACGTATGGGTAAATTAGACCCAAATAGCGCAAGTCAATTATTGTTGCAAATGGAGGAGACACATGATTTGGAATTAAAGAGGTTGCAAGATGAACAGCAAGTTGAGCAGAGTGAATTAATGGATTTGATATTTGATAGTGCCGCTGTTACATCGGGGGAGAAACAGCAAAGGGAGCAACCTCCTCCACTACCACCCCAACCAAAACAGAAGAAGAATACAAAGGCTCTATGGAACAAGGCCGCGGTATCAGCAGTTGCTGCCAAAACAATTAATAGTCAAAAGATTGATGATTATGATCATGTACAACAAGAAGAAGAAAAGGTAGAAGAACAATATGAACAAGAATCATCTCAACCCGCTGTTAGCGAAACACCTGAGAGTTATGTGGCACCTTGGAACCGAAAGAAGAAAGTTGAGTCAACACAGCATGCAGAGACTACTCCTCGAACTACCAATTCAAATAAGAACATGCCTGATAAGGTACCGCCTACATTGCCCAATCTAGAATCACAGCAACCTACCAAGACACTGCCGGTACCATCCGATAAACAACGACGTGCAGAAGTTCAATCCGTCATGAGAGATAAGACTCTTGATAAGGCAGAGAAGCAGAAGCGATTAGCAGAGATTAAGGCCAAGTATGCCCAATCAACACCTCAAGTGAAGAAGCCTTCTCTCACCGTCGATACCCAAGAACAAACTCCTGCCAAAGCGGTTCAAAGTCGATGGAAGAGAGGTGCTGCCTCAGCGGTGGCAGCAAAAGGCCTGACTAATAACTTTCAGGCAATGAAGAAGACTGAAGGTAGTACCACGCCCATTATAGTATTCATTCAGAAACTCAAACAGAATGATCCATCTTTAACAACAATCGTACTTGACGGACGGAAGGATATATCTGAAAATGAATGGGTAGACTTGTTTGATGCAGTAGAGGAGAATACACACTTGACTCATCTCTCTGTATCGGATTGTGGTCTGGATGATGATGTTACTACTCCGTTAGTCCTTGCCTTGGTGGAGAATGAAACATTGACTCAATTAGATCTATCAAACAATCCAAAGTTAACCAACAGTACCGGCAAGTCATTACTAAAGATTCTAAAGCAGAGTAATCAAGTACTAAAGAAGGTGAATGTATCAGGCACTGCAATCTCTGATAAAACAAGTGACAAGATACAAGAATGTCTAGACGACCGAGATGATACCAAGAAGCTTGAAAAGATACAAGCAGCACGACAACAAAAGATAAAGGAACTGTTAGCCTTCTCAGCCTCGGATGATGTAAGTCCATCATCAGAACGGTTATCACAACGATTACTTGAGATTGATAATGAAGGCGATGATGAAGACCGTGAGTTTGCCAAGAGTATCAATACAAAATCCACCAACTCCTCGGGTGAGGATGGTACTACCACTACAACAAGTAAGAAGGGGAAGAAGCCACGGAAGAGACGAGTATCAATGGAGAAGACCAACTCATCAAAGAGTATGAATAGTACTGGTAGTGGTAATAGTAGAAGTAGTACTCCGACACAACATAGTTTAAAGTCAGCCGTCCGGGCAACTACAATGGCAAGACAAATGGCCAACATGGGTGGAGAGATTACAAATGTTGGTTTGAATATAGAACAGGTGAAACAGACACGTAAAATGAGAGGAGAGTGTGAAGATTGTGGACAAAAGTGTTTTAATAAGACAATGTTCAAGACTATTCCATTAACCATAGTGGGAAAAGTTGAGGATGGGCGGTGTTTGCGTTGTACAACCTAACAGTTAAATAATAAAGTTATGGTATAACTGTTTCTTTTCTCATTCATTCCACATTGACTTGTTCTTATGTATTATACAAGGGGGGCGATATTTTGTGATGCACCGTGAGTGCAGAACGTTGTTTTTTACACAGAATATAGGACATTGTCAACAAAATAGATCTTCTACTCTCATTATCATTTTGTAGTATCTTCAGTCCCAAAGCTAGTTCTGCCTACTAATCTTAGGCTATGTCTAGCATATATCGTTGTAGATTTACAATTGATTTCGAGCAGCAGCTGCTTTATCCCTTTCATCGCTCTTCATTTCTTTTTGTCTCTCAAGATAGACACGCAGAGTGTCTGCGTATTCATCCTTCGTAACTAAACCATACTTATATCCTCTCTTAACATTTTCCAAAGATAGATCATCTCCCGCCCTCGCTCCAATTAATAAGTGTTTGTATGCACGATGATGATTGCCTGCCTGTCCCTCTGTAAAACCAAGGTTGGTCCTTGCCTTTACATTTCCACCCATTGCGGCGAGCTCAAAGTAATGCTTAGCTTTCTTCATGTCAACTTCTACAGCATCTCCATTTTGATATGATAATCCCAAATTAAAGTATGCTTCAGCATACCCAAGCTCCCCTGCCTTGAGAAACAACTCGTTAGCCTTTTGATAATCTTGTGGCATACCATTAATTCCTTGTGCGTAAAACCCTGCAAGATGATTAAATGCATTGGCGTTGCCTTTTTCCATCAGTTTGTTCACCCTTTCCACGTGCTCTTGATAAAATACATCTGGTATTCTACAAAATGGACAAAGATCTTTCCCTCCTCCGCTCTTTTTCATGGTAAAAATACAACCATGACAGATAACTTTTCCACAACACGTCATGAAAGTTGCTGTGTTGCCCCCATAAGGCAAGGGTGACATACATATTGGACACTCTTCACGAGATGGAGGTTCTTTGAACAATTGCTCGTCGTGTAGCTCGGCAACTCGTTTCTCACATGCCTTTTTATGCTTCTTACGATGTTTCTTTTTGCATGCGGCGAAGCAATACTTTACCATCTTACATTTGTTGCAAGTGTTCATATCACCACTATTGCCCTCTTTACCACAACTAGCACATGTAGACATATCACTCAGGATTGTCACTTTCTCGACCTTGGTAATATTATCGATATTATTTTGTTCACATGACGTGCACTCTTCTTTTTTACTAATCGATACTATACTACTATCACCACGCTGGTCATTATTATCATCAGTTGTACTCATATTTCTGTTCTAGGTAATATAATACCAAAATATGCACGTGCGTATTGTCAATTTATCAGCCCCAGTCTATCATAGAACAACACCTCAAAACTTTTTTGATAATATCACTTTTTTGGTGTATCGACTTTCAGACTCTCTGGATATATCAATTGTTATATTAACGAGATCAAACTGCTACCAATTGAAATTGTATCAAGAACTGATGTATTATTTGTATTCACGGTATACCAAAGCGATTAATGCCTATCAATTATCAATCGATCCCCAATATTATTGTGCATGTGTTTGAGTCACGAGGCCACCGCCAATGAAAGATTATTTAATCTGATCAACCAAGAAAGTAACGATGTCGGCAGTATAGAACTAATGACTAACATCACCACTAGGTGAATACTTTACCTATACCCAGTGGATGGGATGAGTGAGTGAGTAGTTCATTGATAATTGATACATAGTGTGATTGAATGACAGATGAAAAATGAAATTCTCAGATTCTCATAAACTTTGATCTCAACATGGCGGCCAATAAGAAGCACGATGCCTTCCTTTCATCAATGACATTTGCCTCTGGTGATATATCATGTGAATGTGATGAATGCGGTTTGTCTGATGATGTCCCGTCGGCGATACGAAATGCAGTAATGGAACATCAACGTAAACGAAAGGCGGAACAATTATCTACTGCAATTTTCAACAATGGCAATAACAATAGACAACGGGGATATAATATACAGCAGAGTAGAGAGTTAGTAAAACGAGAATGTGGTTTTTCAATATGGAAATTAGTTATACCGTGTTGTGTTAGTGGAAGTAGCAGAGGATCTGATCCGCTTGTGGAATATAGAAATCAACATCGTATTTTGTTTATCAAGCAGTTAGATAAGGTAGGTATGTGTTTGTACATGTTGTATGGAGAGAAAGGGTATATTTTATTGAAATTACTAAGCAGCTTCCCGTCTTTATATCTAGTCATCACAAGTATCATCAATAGGAAGAGGCATTATTGGCTCGTTAGCTGAAGAGAATAGTAGAAGACTTGTGAATTGGTCAGAAGGTTCATCGTACTTGTTACCTGCCTCGAAAGGGATTGCATGCGGATGGATTCATAAGTCTGCTACTGCTACTGAAGATACTACTACTGATAATGAGACTACTGCTGCTGCTGATAGTAAGAAGAATGATGACAGTACTGCAAAGACTGAGAAGCAACTGACAGACTCTACAGCAACAACAAACACCCAAACAGCATCAGATGTCAAAGACTTGATAGCCTATGCACTAAAAGTATCACCCGAAACACTAGAAAGTATGAACAGCAATTCTACACAGGAAGAATTACCATGTTGGGTACAAAAGTCATATGAGTTGTTTCAACAGTGCTTATCGACAAAGATAAAAGTAGAGCAACCGAATGATAACAAACCGAAAGATAACACAACTGACGACGGAGTCGAGAAGAATGAGTTAGAAGGTATCAAACTATCGAATGACGAATCTTTATCAATGAATCTAATAATAGAGTTAGCACTTGACGACCCCTTCTTTGGTTGGAATAGTCATATACCTGATAGATGAAGATGAGAGGCAAGTCCTCAATATATGGCAATCCAAGGGGATCTTATTTTGCATTTATAAATAAATTATGTAGTATTATATTTACTTATATAACTTAGTGAAGAAAATGCGCTTATTGCTTGAGATCTTATTGTATCAGGTCACTGCAGCCTTCTACTAGCTATAAAACGTCCTATTCATATTCAATGCTGCAGCTTTCTCTCTTGCATCACTCTTCATTTCGTCAAGACTCTTTTGATAGGCACGTAAAGTATTTGCATTTACTTCTTTTGTAACAACCCCTTTCATAAATCCGATCTTCACATTGTCCAAAGATTTCTTTTCTCCTGCCTTTGCTGAAATAATAAAGTGCTTCATTGCACGATGATGATTGCCGGAATTCCCCTCTACGCAACCGAGATTATTCCTTCCCATTATATCTCCTCCCTTAGCCGCCGCAAGTTCCCAGTAGTAAATAGCCTTGTTATTATCCACTTCCACGCCAGTTCCATTGTTGTATGACTGGCCCAAGTTGTAATAAGCATAAGCACATCCAAGCTCTCCTGCCTTGAGTAATAACTCGTTAGACTTTTGATGATCTGGCATTCCCATCACTCCCCGAGAGTAATACCCCGCTCGATGATAGAATGCATCCCCATTACCTTTATCCATTAGCTTCTCAGTTCTTTCTATTTCCTCTTCATGTGAACCTGGTCGCGGCATCCTACAAAATGGACACAATTTCCCCTCTTCACTCGAACTCATCCTCATTTCATAATCACAACCAGCACACACAGTCTTTCCACAACATGATTGAAATGATGATGTGTTGGGTTCGTGTGGTAGAGGTAACATACAGATTGGACAGTCTTCCCGTTCTATCTCTTTGAATAGCTTCTCATCATGTAACTGGATTGCACGTTGTTTACATGCTTTCTTGTGTTGTGGACGGTGGGCCTTTTGACATTCAGCACTGCAATATTTGACCGATAAACAAGCACTACATTTCTTCAATTTGATACTATTCTCTTCACCCTTACCACAATTGGCACAAGATAACATCATATCGGTACGATCAGTTGCACTCATAGCTCTCGACGTAATTATTGTTATAATTTTATGTTTTGTGTTTTGTTTGTTGTGTATTGTTTGATTTTGTATTACCAGTTGGAACAAGATGACAACCGACCACTGATATGTTATTTACCTCAAACAATAACACATCAAGTAAGCAATCTAGCAATTTTCCCGCGAGCAACGACAAAAGGATACCAGCCAGCGCTGATGAGCTCCCTGCCTGAGTGATTAGTAGATCTACAGACTACAGTTACTTCATTGATATGTTTATTGATTGGTTAATAAAGAAGAATACAGTTAGACGGCAGCATTAATCAGTGTGATCTTTCAATGTGGTGAAGAGCAAGGCCGTCATAAAAATACTTCAATAATTTCATTTCCTTTTTTCCTCAACTCTGGACAATAGTAGTATTCGTATATTGATACAATAGGCACGCCGATGTGTTATATATAGTATACTTTATACATCGAACAACAATATACAGCAAAATTGAGCCACTTCGTATAATAGGGTATATAATACAACTAACAACAATACTAAATACTACACAAAAATTCACATGCACCATGTCATTATCAGTATCAGCCCCAAGTATTGATAATATCTGTGCCAATTGTGGCAAGGGTGAAGAGAATTGTAGCAAATTACAGAAATGCGGTGCATGTTTATCGGTCAAATACTGCAGTAGAGAATGTCAAGCAACCCACCGGCCGCAACATAAACAGGATTGTAAAAAACGTGCAGCTGAATTGTATGATGAAAAGTTATTCAAAGAGGTTGAACCGGAAGACTGCCCACTCTGTATGCTACCTATACCTTATGAAAGCGGTACAGCAACGTTCAAATCATGCTGTGGAAAGATTATTTGTAATGGTTGTATTCATGCAATGGTGATGAGTAGTGAAGGAGAAGGACAAAGTTGTGCTTTTTGTAGAACACCACCGGTCATGTCAACCGATGATGAAATAGAACGGGCAAAGAAACTGATGGATAAAGATAATGGAGAGGCATTCAATTTTCTTGCAGGGCTACATGATCAAGGTATCGGTTTTCTTCAAGATAATAAAAAGGCTTGTGAGATGTGGCTCAAGGCAGGGGAGCTAGGGAGTGCAAAAGGATATTACAATTTAGCCTATTCATATGGCCAGGGAAGAGGTGTTGAGATGGACCAAAAGAAAGCTAAACATTACTTTGAACTCGCAGCTATGTGCGGGGATGTATCCGCAAGATTCAACCTTGGCTGTATGGAGTATGAAGTAGGAAGTTATGAACGAGCATACAAGCACTTCTTACTTGCGGCAAAGGCAGGAGATAAGGATTCTTTGGGCAATCTCAAGACAGGATATAAGCTTGGGTTTGTGACAAAAGATGAATATGCAACAACTTTACGAGTCTACCACGAGCGACAAAAAGAAATGAAGAGTGATATGAGGGATAAAGCTGTGGCATCGGATATGTTTGACTACGATTAGTACACAGCATTAAAGCAAATGCTTCATACTTAGTTCATACACAACAAGTTTGGGGATCTATATACCGCATTAGTTACACACTTGAAAGTTGCATCGGGTATACAAGCGGACCTAATAGTGAGTATAGAATAGAAAGACGGTCATGAGAGTCTGATGATACCACAATAACAATTCAACAAAACAAAATTGCATATTCGACTTACATTCTTCCTTGAAATGCCGTTATTCTTCACCTTAACAACAAACCCACCCTCAACATACAATGGATTATTCATTTCAATATCATCGGTCCACCAAAATCCACGACCTGTATCACATCCATCTCAGGAGCATCATTCCCAGCAGTAACAAATACCTCGATAGAGATCTTATGTTTCTTTGCAATATAACTAACTGCAATTCCTTCCTTACATTCATGTTGATATGATGTACTACCTTCTTCTACCCATCCTTTCAAGAGGAAACCAACATCATTACCTGATCCCGAAACACCACAGATGTTACTCTGTGCATCACTATTATCATACGGAGCTAGTTCAACACATTCACCGGGTTCAATAGACATCCATTTAGTAACCAAACTTGCACCCATTGCACTACTATCTGTTTGATCAATATTACAATCACAACCATCGATAGGGTCACAGGATATACCCCACCAACCATTGCCAAGATTGGGTACAATACATGTATCTGGTGGTGGTGGAGGTTATTATCACCGCCACCTCCTCCGCCATTGCCACCACCTCCTTTTGCTAACATACGCTTAAACTTATGCTTGATGGACGACAATCGTAGATTATTGTTGTTCATACCCTTTAGTCTTTCATTTCCATCAACAGCGACTACTGCTGCGGGGAGGAGAAGAAGAATTGCAATCGATCGATGGATAGAGTTCATTGTCATATTATATCTCTAGAATATATGATTGATGGATGTTATGTTTTGGTGCTGTCAAAACAAAACATAATCAAGTTGATCCGGACGCTATTAAATTGCTTACATGAGAACACAATGAGATGCAACGAGTAGCCCCCAAACTATGCAGAATGACCATTTAAAATGACCTCTGATTTTTTTGGAACAGCCTGAATCACGGGCAATTGATTGGAATCTACTGCTCACGATTACAACAATTGCCCCCTATCTCCCAACAAACAAAGCATTGCAATGAGAGGAGTAGCCATCAATCACTGACATCCAGGTTATTGCTACACGGATAAGGTGACTATTCTATATTGCAACAATCATCTCTGCGGTAAAACTCTCATAGTAATTGCAAAACATCAAACTCTCATAATTGCAAAACATTCAAAACATCAAAAAATCAATATCGACGATGAAGATATCAATGATTATACAATATACAATATTATTCAGCCTCTGTAGCCTAACTATTGAGGCTGCTATATCATCATCTACTAGTAGTGGTAGTATTCGTGGTAGTAGTAGTTCGGCTGCCGCCGCCGTCAACGATAGCGTAGCCGCCATTGACGATGGTCATCGTCGTGAATTGGAGTTACTCAATAACTCATCGAACAATGATGATAGCCATCGTTTACTCCAAGTTGCAACTAATGTAAGTAGTGATGTGGGTGATATGAGAGCACATCGATATCGGTATCATTATAATCATAATCGATTCACTAATACAAACTTCTATTCTCATTGCAACCTCTCTTACTCTCTCGCCATTGCAATATCTCTATTCTAACTACCCTCGAAATAGGATCGGACAATCTACTGCGGGGTACCAAACAAGTGCGCTGCACTCGGTGGTAATACAGTAATCACATCCAAAGAAACATTGGCTGGAGTACGTTGCTGTACATCCAATTCATCATTAGGATGGCCATACAAATGTCGAAGTATTGATGGCGTTTATGGTGAGAGTAATGTACCGAGTTGTTATAGGGAAAGTAACTTTGATGAGGCTGTGGAGATTTGTGGTGCTTATGATGGTAAGTTTTGATATGCAGGACGAGAGGCATTCTACAAATAGATATGCCAGTGGACATAAGATATGTACATCTATCTGTTATCGGCCGTGTGGAGTATCTTAACTCAAACTCTCCTCTTCTCCTCTCTTCTCCTTACTCCAAAACAGGAGGAAGATTATGTACAGGTGAAGAAATCTTAGACCGCTGCACGGCAGCCACGGGATGTAGTTTAAACAAGGCATTGGTATGGGCATGCACTGCCAGTAATACTGATACATGTAGTGAAAGTGCCGAATGTTGTTCTGGATTATGTAATGCCAGTGGAGTTTGTGAAGATGTGATTAGTGGACCGCCGGATACATTATCTCCTTCTACTTCACCGACAAAGGGACCTACTAATGTGGTGAGTATTTCTATAAATGTATGTGTCCTTCCACTTCTCTCAGCTCTCTAGTGTGGAAAACTCATGTCTATCCTATAACTCTCTTGTTAGCCAACATCATCCCCTTCACTCAAGCCGTCTAATAGTCCGTCTACTTCGGTAAGATTCTCTCTTTAGACTTGAGATATGCTAATCTTGCTATTTGTGCTAGACTATATCTAACAACTCAACATATCACAAACATTTCAATACAGCCTTCTAAAAGTCCAACACTCCGTCCAATAACAAATCAACCCACATCATCGCCTTCCCGTTCACCAATCACTTCTGATCCTACCAAGGGGCCTTCGTTATCCCCGTCAAAGGGACCGTCTGTTTCACCTTCATCCAATCCAACGACCGTGCCTACTGTATCGCCGTCTAATGGGGTAAGTCTTGATCATATCTTGTGCACACTTTTTTGGCAGCTGGTATCCTTGAACTCGAACTAAATCTCTTCTTCGACTCAACATATTCTCTTTCTCTTCATGATGTTCATCTCATAGCCTTCTAAGACACCAACACCCAAGCCTGTTAGTGATAGTCCTACTCAAAGTCCTTCGACTTCGGTAAGTTCTAAGCATATGATATGTCATCTTTCTGTTCCGAATCTTATCTAACTTGCAAATCATATGCAACTATAGCCATCGAAGAATCCAACACTCAGGCCTATTACAGATCAACCATCTAGTTCTCCAAATAAGGCTCCAGTTACAGAACAGCCCACAACATCACCAAGCAAAGCTCCGGTTTCTTCCGAGCCCACATCGTCACCTAGTGAACTGGAAGTCATCACACCAGAACCAACTGACTCTCCCATAACAGCTTTACCAACAGCAGGACCCACTCAAAAACCTGTCACGAACTCTCCATCATCGTCACCAGTTCAAACCACAAATGTCATGTATGTTTGGACAGATGCATTCAATGTAGATGCCCCATATTGCAACGGGATATATCCATCAACTAAAACTGGTGATAATGCATCATGCTTCAATCATTCATGGGATACACCTCAGGCACGGGCACGTCTTTGGTCTGCATCGACTGTAAGTGGGCGTGAGGTAACACGAATCTTTTTGTCGGATGTTCGTGAACGAACAAGATATGGTGGATTCAATTCAGAAGGAGTTTGTGATGAAGAGTTGCTTACTACCCTTGGTGAGGCACATGCATTGGGTATTGAGGTATACGGATTGTTTTCATCAAGTGATGCAGCCTTTAGTGAACAGAATATGGTTGGAGGTCTGAATGATTTCAATACCAATTGTGGAACAACTTCTACACGCTTTGATGGGGCGAGCGTCAACAACGAGTACTTTACATCCGTCAAACAGTGTGGTGTCGGTAATGAAAACGCTCAGCTCCAGTTCCTTGATGATCTTGAAGCAACTCGTATCAATGCATCACCTCTGCCTTTGCACTTCAGTGTCTCGTGGAACTGGGAATGCTGCTCTTGTGGAGCGGCAACATATCAACGACGAGAGCTAGATTGGAATGGCAATACCAAATCTGTACTTGCTCATATGATTGACATAGCTGACAGTGTCGATGTACAAGTCGCTTGGAATACAGGATCAACAATGACTAGCCGTTCGCAAGCTCCGTATGATTACTGGGAGGCAAATCACATGGGTACCACCTCCACGACATCCTTCTCTGTTCTGGCCTACACTAACCCAAATACAGACTGCAGACAAAGCTTTGCTCCTCATACCAAGGGTGCTAGTACAGCATCTGATACATGTGCCACAGGTGATCGAACAGAGGAAGGTATGTTTGAGGCATTTGATACTGTCAGGATTACACAACCAAATACTGATGGTGGCATTCACTACATGGGCGGCGTTTACTCGTCTGGAATGGTCGGGTGGCCAAAGCATGAGGGCTTTACTGTTTCACCCTCGGATCCGCCTACATCATCACCCAGTACTGGGCCTTCAGTGTCTCCATCAAAGGGACCGTCTGTTTCTCCCTCTTCCAATCCAACAGCACTGCCGACTAGCAGTCCTTCTTCAGCGGTAAGCTTTTGCTTGTATTGAGTGACTAGTTCACCTCTTTTCCCATTGCATAGCTGTATGTGACACATGATATGTTCTAATTCTTTAATCTCTTCATCCTATTCATAAACCTCACAGCCAACATCTAGTCCAAGCCTATCTCCCTCACGGAGCCCGAGCAAGGGACCTTCTTCAGCTGTAAGTTCCAATTGAGCATTTGATGTGTCAACTCTTTGATCCTATACTTGTATCCTAACTTCTCAATGCACCATAGCCTTCGAAACAACCAACAGGAGCTCCACAGCCTGTCCCAACAAGTGCACCAGTCAAATCTCCCGTGTCAGAGAGCCCAACGACTTCGCCAAGCAAAGCTCCTGTTTCGGAGAGTCCAACTTCCAGTCCTTCCAAGCAACCAACACAAGCTCCCCAGCCTCTTCCAACATCCAGCCCAACTCAGGCACCGCTTCCAATTGTTGATTTAGTAGGGAATGGTCCTACCACAGCCGTCTTTCCGCTTGATATATGTCAAGGAGATTGTGATACCAACGCTGATTGTCAAGGAGATATGATTTGCTTCCAACGTAGAGGCGATGAGTATGTGCCAGGTTGTAATAACGATGGCATCTTTGGATTAGCAAATGGCATCTTAACACTACCGACCGAAGACTTTTGCATCCCCGAGCCTCCCAATATGCTTAAATTCACTGGTGATGAAGAAGTAAATGGATTCTATAATGAATGTGAGGGTGATTGTGACTCCGATTCAGACTGTGCAGGTAACCTCTCATGCTTTCAACGTGATGGACGAGAACCTGTTCCAGGGTGCTTCGGATTGGGTACTTCGGGAAGAGACTACTGTTATGACGAAGCAAAGTATACGCTCCAATACGTCGGAAACAACCCTGAAGTGAGCTCATCAAACCCCATCGATGTCTGCCAGTCAGGAAAGTCCACGTTTGTACTTCTTTATTATTTTGGTGTGGTTAACATTAAGTATCTTAAAGTCACTTCATTTGGCTTTTGTTCACCTGTTTGATTGCCTTTAAACCACATACTAACACATTTTACCATCTCCCCTCTTTCATCTTCATAAATCGCGACAACGCACATCTTCCAGACTGTGATAATGATGATCAATGCGTGGGTGATTTGATCTGCTTCCAGAGAAGGGCCGATGAGAATGTTCCAGGCTGTACTAATGTTCCTGGTTTCACTACAGAAGATTTCTGTATTCCGAAGCCTACAAATCTCTTACAAAATATTGGCAATGGACATATAAATGGATACTACGGTGAATGCCAAGGAGATTGTGACTCGAATAGTGATTGTTTTGGAGATCTTGTATGCTTCGAGAGAAGTGGATATGAACCCGTTCCTGGCTGTGTTGGTGCGGGTAACAATGGTGTAGACTATTGTACTGCTGCTACTCCTCCCCCTACGCCATCCCCAACTGTTAGTGTTGAACCAACTTTATCGCCTACGAAAACTGCTGCACCTAGTTCTTCAAGCCCTCCATCACCCGAGGGCGGACCAGTAACATTCTTGCCTGGTGATTTGACAGTCCCTTGTGATAACGGCAAGCTTCTTCTATCCACGGGCATGGGCTGTAGACTCATTGCAACTGAGGGTCTAAACACATTTGCAAATGGTTATATATCGAGTATACCGATGCATGCAAGAGCCGATGGAGCTGCTGTTATACCCTCTACTGATCCCAACAATGCTGGTGGATGGTACTACGTTAGCAACTCGGAGGTAGGTTCATTCAATGGCGGGGTTGGAGCAATTGAATTTGATTCAACCGGGTTAGTCATTGGTTACGAAATGTTGTTGGATGGTACGAATAAGAATTGTGGCGGTGGGCTAACCTGGTGGGGGTCGTGGGTGTCGTGTGAAGAAAACGGAGCGGCGGGATTTTGCCATGAGGTAAAACCCGGTCCAGTTCCTCCTGGATACAAATGTGTTAATGATCAGGATTGTCGAGCCAATAATGTTGAGTTTGGTGGCAACTATGAATCGTTTGCCTCATACCAACAACCCATCAATGATCTGCCGTTCTTGGTCATTGCTGGAGATGAAGACTTGCCAGTTGAAGCCTTCCCGTTACAAGAGTGCCAAGGTAAGTCCTCCAACTTAGTTGTTGTGGTCAAAAACACATCATATGTCATACACACTTGCTGACATTCATACCTTTCCTCTCTCCACTAATTTCAGGGGATTGTGATGCCGATATCGACTGTGCCGAGGGTCTTGTTTGTGATCTAAGAGATGGTACTACACCCGTTCCGGGTTGCTTGGGTCCGGGTGTCTCTGGTAAAGACTATTGTGTTAATCCTACTCCACCAGGACCTACACCCAGTCCATATGAAAGCTTTGGCTTCGTTGGTCGCTTCTACACAACTGAAGATAAGACTACTGGTGCTTTGACGCGATACACACCTCCTCCCGAGGCTTTTACGACGGGTGATACTCGTGATATTTTAAGGACTCCTGGCGGAACTTGGGAGTATCTTGTTTTGAACGAGCCCCCTTCTACACTGCCTTGGGATCAGCAAGCTGCTGCCAATTATACTTTTGGATGGTCAAAGAACCGAGCTGATGGACAAGCAACTGCATCTGCTTGGTTTCCTCAAGCCGAAGGCATTGATATCAAATATGGCATCTTAAATATGGTGTCCAAGGGTGCAAAGATTCTCATTACACTCGACCTTACTGAAGAGACATGGACGTATGACTCCACCATTAGTGGATTGTTCACAGATCAACCAGATCAACTCACTCGTATGTTTGGCCATGCATCAGACTATATATTCTTCGCTGAGGACGGATCAAATAACGATGTTCATTTTCGTAACATGGAGACGGGTGAATATGGCACTCTTGTAGAGGGAGGAGGCGCCGGTGGAGTTGGAGTTGGGTCCGAGACTACTGGTTTAGCCTTCAGTATCGATAACAAATTCATGTATGCTGCCTTTCAAGGAGATGCGGTCTATGAGTTTTACCGCGAAGATGGTCGAGCCTTCAATGGAACCACAATTGACACAAAGTATCATGACGGTGCCTGAGGAAAGGAGAAGTTTAATTAGGAATGTTTGTTGTAGATGAAATGTGTAAGATAAGATGAGATTAGTCAATTTGCTTACCATAAATCGTCTTCCAGTCTACTTTTATGAATCGGCATTAGACTGCCACTACAGTTGCTCTTCAATCCTTTGACAAAATGCCTCTAACTTCCTATTCTCATCTCCATCCTCTTCGTCATCTAACGATGCAGCCTTACTCAACTGACGAAATAGTAGTAACATTTGATGCAAGTTGTGAACAAATAGTAACGTCTCGGCCAACATTTCATTTGCCTTGATGAGATGATGAATGTAGGCTTTTGTAAAGGATGGTACACTCTTCTTGGTTTGATCATCGATACACTTGGTGTCGAGGTGATTGCTTCTTGTATTAATCTGACGAGGACGACATGTAACACATTGACAGCCAGGTAGTAACGGTGACGAATCACGAGCATACTTCTCATCACTCAAATCAATCAAACCCCTAGTAGTAGACGCTGTGTCTATCTTCTTCTCCTCACTATCATGTGACACATCCAAACATAACGCCATACCATCACGACTCCACAAACGTACCATATCAGTACCAATGATTGATACACCTTCCCGAGCTGCATCAAGTATTGATTGTATATCATTCACAGCTAGTATTAGATATTCCTTCCTTCTTGATTGTGTTGTTGAAGTAGGATTCGTCTGTTGCAATGTTGTCATGATCTGACGCAATGCTTGACGCCGATACCCTCTGTTGTAACTAATACTATCCCAACCAGTAATTGCAACATGATTAATGGCACACAACTTGTTCAATACTAATTGTGATTCCTCTTGAGATGGGTTACTTCTTGGACAAGAAAACAAATACTTCAATGGCAGATGAGATGCGGCCATATGAATAGGCAACCAAAAGGGCATAGTTTGAGTTGTTGATGATTGATTCACTTTGTAATTTGCAATTCTAATTGACCAATCGTTAGTCCTTTGTACCAACTTCTGTACCATTGTCTCCCATTTACCCTTGACAACCATCCCCTCGATTGATTTCTGTGCTTGAGGAGTTAGCACAGCCTTGTCACCTCCGCCACTTTTATCCTTCATAAACTGTGCAAACATACAATTGGCTTGATCAAGAGATGTATTCATATGATCAAATAATCCAACAGCTCCTTCACATAGACTTTTAGATGTCTCAATACCAGATGAGGCAGCAGACGAAGAAGGGATAGAGTTTGTTAAACTTGTAACAGCATCCACATATTGTTCAGGCTTAATCTTCTGCCATCCATGTGGTGTATCTACTGGCATACTATCTTTGGTACTGTTTGGTAAAGCATCCTTTGCTTTCTTTTGTTGTTGTTTTGGTTTGCTCTGATTGTTATCTGATGACTGCTTTGGTACATGTTTATTTTTGTTCACATCTTGTGCACTTTTGTTGATGTTGGGAGAATCTAATGTAAAAGTGGGTACAATCAATGTAGATATATACTGCGGAATTCGTAGATATGTTTGCATGTAATTAGAAGATGTACTATCTGTAGTAGTAGTTGCTTTGCAATGTGAGTTTATATCTTTGCAAATTTGAGCAGATTGATCTGGAGTTAAGAAGGTGTATCCTGCTGGCTTTTTAGTATTCATATCACTGCTACTCTTGGCTGGCTGCTGTTTTGAAGATGTGCTATTGCTATTGGTTTTATTGTTGCCCGTTGTTTCTAGTGTATGAGTTGTATCTGACTTCTTCTGAGTGTTTGAAGAAGGTGCATCATCATGCTCAGATTTCACTTTCTTTGCAGATCTATCATCACCTACACCGCCATTCTTCTGCTGCTCACTCTTTCTCTTCTTATCACTAGTACCAGACTTTGCATCACGATATACGGCAGTAACACACGTATCTTTAACAGCCACGCCTAATATCAAATGATCTCGATGCCACTTCCAACTTTGTTGTTGTACATCATCATCATTTTCAATTGTTGATGTGGCATCTTTCTCGCCGCCGCTCGGAGGACAGAATATCAACCGCATCAACTCTGGTGTTAGGTATGGTATAGAACCATCCTGTCCGTGTAGGAGAAGACGGAAGTGGGGCGGCGCCATGATGATAGTATGGAAGTTGAAACGCTACTAGGTATGTGGTGGGTAAAATTTTAAGACAAAACCGTTTGGCTTGCGGGAATTGAGTCGCCTCCCCCTCGCTTTGATAGTTATGTGGAGGGAATTTGGCTTGCGGGAATTGAGGCAGATTCCTCCTTCTCCTCCGTCCATTCTATCTGACGAGGACGACATGTAACACATTGACAGCCAGGTAGTAACGGTGACGAATCACGAGCATACTTCTCATCACTCAAATCAATCAAACCCCTAGTAGTAGACGCTGTGTCTATCTTCTTCTCCTCACTATCATGTGACACATCCAAACATAACGCCATACCATCACGACTCCACAAACGTACCATATCAGTACCAATGATTGATACACCTTCCCGAGCTGCATCAAGTATTGATTGTATATCATTCACAGCTAGTATTAGATATTCCTTCCTTCTTGATTGTGTTGTTGAAGTAGGATTCGTCTGTTGCAATGTTGTCATGATCTGACGCAATGCTTGACGCCGATACCCTCTGTTGTAACTAATACTATCCCAACCAGTAATTGCAACATGATTAATGGCACACAACTTGTTCAATACTAATTGTGATTCCTCTTGAGATGGGTTACTTCTTGGACAAGAAAACAAATACTTCAATGGCAGATGAGATGCGGCCATATGAATAGGCAACCAAAAGGGCATAGTTTGAGTTGTTGATGATTGATTCACTTTGTAATTTGCAATTCTAATTGACCAATCGTTAGTCCTTTGTACCAACTTCTGTACCATTGTCTCCCATTTACCCTTGACAACCATCCCCTCGATTGATTTCTGTGCTTGAGGAGTTAGCACAGCCTTGTCACCTCCGCCACTTTTATCCTTCATAAACTGTGCAAACATACAATTGGCTTGATCAAGAGATGTATTCATATGATCAAATAATCCAACAGCTCCTTCACATAGACTTTTAGATGTCTCAATACCAGATGAGGCAGCAGACGAAGAAGGGATAGAGTTTGTTAAACTTGTAACAGCATCCACATATTGTTCAGGCTTAATCTTCTGCCATCCATGTGGTGTATCTACTGGCATACTATCTTTGGTACTGTTTGGTAAAGCATCCTTTGCTTTCTTTTGTTGTTGTTTTGGTTTGCTCTGATTGTTATCTGATGACTGCTTTGGTACATGTTTATTTTTGTTCACATCTTGTGCACTTTTGTTGATGTTGGGAGAATCTAATGTAAAAGTGGGTACAATCAATGTAGATATATACTGCGGAATTCGTAGATATGTTTGCATGTAATTAGAAGATGTACTATCTGTAGTAGTAGTTGCTTTGCAATGTGAGTTTATATCTTTGCAAATTTGAGCAGATTGATCTGGAGTTAAGAAGGTGTATCCTGCTGGCTTTTTAGTATTCATATCACTGCTACTCTTGGCTGGCTGCTGTTTTGAAGATGTGCTATTGCTATTGGTTTTATTGTTGCCCGTTGTTTCTAGTGTATGAGTTGTATCTGACTTCTTCTGAGTGTTTGAAGAAGGTGCATCATCATGCTCAGATTTCACTTTCTTTGCAGATCTATCATCACCTACACCGCCATTCTTCTGCTGCTCACTCTTTCTCTTCTTATCACTAGTACCAGACTTTGCATCACGATATACGGCAGTAACACACGTATCTTTAACAGCCACGCCTAATATCAAATGATCTCGATGCCACTTCCAACTTTGTTGTTGTACATCATCATCATTTTCAATTGTTGATGTGGCATCTTTCTCGCCGCCGCTCGGAGGACAGAATATCAACCGCATCAACTCTGGTGTTAGGTATGGTATAGAACCATCCTGTCCGTGTAGGAGAAGACGGAAGTGGGGCGGCGCCATGATGATAGTATGGAAGTTGAAACGCTACTAGGTATGTGGTGGGTAAAATTTTAAGACAAAACCGTTTGGCTTGCGGGAATTGAGTCGCCTCCCCCTCGCTTTGATAGTTATGTGGAGGGAATTTGGCTTGCGGGAATTGAGGCAGATTCCTCCTTCTCCTCCGTCCATTCTATCTGTACCTACTAGGTAGGTATGGGTGTTATTCGGAGTAAGAGTGGGTATACTGATCTGAGGCGATTTTTAGAGTCTAAATCGTTATAGTTATAGATTATCCTTGGATTAGAGCAGCAGCTGCTTCATCCCTTGCATCGTTCTTCATTTCTTTTTGTCTCTCATGATGAGCTCGAAGGGTATTTGCATATACATCCTTTGTGATTAGCCCTCTTGTGGTAAACCCATCTTGACCATATCCAAAGAATTCTTATGCCCTGCCCTCGCTGCAAGTTGAAAGTGCTTCATCGCTCGAACGTGGTTGCCTTCCTGTCCTTCTAAGCAACCAAGGTTATTCCTCGCTTGTATACTCCCACCCATAGCTGCAAGTTCCCAGTAATGTTTAGCTTGTTTAGGATCTCTTTCGACACCTCTTCCAAAGTTGTACGAATTGCCCAAGTTATAATATCCTTCAACACATCCAAGTTCTCCCGCCTTTCGATATAACTCATTTGCCTTTCGATGGTCTAGTGGTAATCCACATTCTCCTTGTGCATATAATCCTCCAAGATGATGAAATGCATTACCGTTACCTCTCTCCATTAGCTCCTTAGTCCTTTTGATTTCCTTGCCTGGGGCAGCTTTAGGCGTCCTACAGAATGCACATAAGTCTCCTCCTCCTTTGCTGTTTACCATTGTATAAATGCATCCACAGCAGATATTCTTTCCGCAACATGATTCGAAAATAACGCTCCCTTCTAGTGGAAGAGGTAACATACAGATTGGACACTCTTCAGGCTCAACCTCTTTAAATAACTGTTTGTCATGTAGTTCAGCCACTCGTCTTTCACATGCCTTCTTATGTTTTGATCTGTGTTTCTTTTTACACGCCGCATTGCAATATTTAGCCATCTTACATTTATTACATGTGTTCATATCATCACTATTACCCTCCTTGCCACAACAAGCACATGTAGACATATCTAGTATGAACACACTGCCAATGCCCTTGGTAATGTTTTCCACATTAATATTTTGTTCACATGATGTGCACTCTTTTTTACTCGATGTCATAATATCTCCACCGCTATCGTGCTGATCATTGTCATTATAATCTTCGGTATTGTTACTAATCATATTTCTAATCTTCTAATCCTAATATATGCGTATCGCATATGTTTATTGTTCAAACGTCAAATATAGAGACTGGTACCAACTACCACAAAAATATGAGAGTATATTTTTAGTTTTGTGGATTGTTGGAAGATATTGATACTTGATATCAGCACCGACTGATTGTACTCTACTACAATAGAAAGGAACTAAATATCTTATTATTCTATTCTATTTACCAGGGATAGGGTAACACATCGAGTAGTAACCGCTAATCGCACATTTAAAGGTTAGATCAAAAGAAGTGTCTTAACGAATAAACTAAAATTGAGTGTCGATCTAACATACTTTTAAAAAGAACAACAATAACTAAACTTGGCGTGCTAATAGTAATTGCAATTGATTGGAAGAAAGAGTACATCTGTGGCTGCTTTGTTCTAATATCTTATTGTCTTTAATCGATATCCGGCGGCGAGAGTTCTGAAATCAACATTCAATATTCTGCAATATTAAGCAAAAACTAACACAAAATATTGACATCAACTAAAACAGAACACCATGCTACTCGACGAATCAGCACTACCACATGATTTACTAGTCGATTCAGTACTATCCTATCTCGATCTATATTCACTAATAAAATTCTCTGGTACATCCAAAACATGCCAAAAGATTATATACAACGATATACCTAAAAAGAGATGGGCAAAGATAAATTTTAATGGCAATCAGAACATTACAGATGATCAGCTGCATGCCTTCCTCGATAATATCAATGCTAATCAGAATACAAAAGTGTTATCATTAGTTGGATGTACGAAGATTACTGGGTCCGGTCTCGTACCATTAAGTGGATCAAGTGTATTAGAAGATATCGATCTTCGTGTTCTTGGTTCTCTCCCTTTGCAAGGTGATTCGGCATGTCTCCTTGGCTCAACCGGATTAGATGAAGAGTGTGTAGGAGCGATACTAAACTCCATGTTACCAAATAAAGGATGGTGGAATGATGGAGATTTAGAACAGTGCAGTAGTGTTGCAGTGAGAGAGCCATGCGGTTGTGATACTCCAGTGAAACAACCTCAAAGGAGAATTGCATTACGAAGAGTATCAATCCGACCATGTGCAATTACTCTTGGAGCAGCGGTACCGATCGGACGAGGTACATATGCACCTAATCTCCAACAGTTCTTTCGTCATCACAAGTTCTTAACAGATAGAGAACCTTGGGCACAGAATCCAAACTCATGTTATGTTTGCTTTGTACATGCATGTGATGAGAATGAGAGTATATCTTGTGAACAGTGCAATAGACACTTTTGTAATGCATGTGCCATGCCACCCTCGTGTTCAGAATGTACAAAACTAAGATGCCAGTGGTGTACAAATGTTGTAAGTTGTGGAAGATGCAACAAACAAAGCTGTGCTAGCCATGGATATGAAAGTTGTGGCGGATGTGATAAGGTATACTGTGTTGACTGTCATGATGAGTTGGAAAACTGCCTTGTATGCAATGAATACTACTGTTCAGAAGCATGTCATCAAGGTGCTCATCATTAAGAGTATAGTAAGGTGAGGTATATTCTGTCTTTGAATTGTAAAGTAAACTAATGTATCAAGTATGAATCATAATATCTTATTATTAGGTTCAACACAACACACATCGAATGAAGTATAGACATATCCATTTAGTAGTCGTAGGCATGAGAATAGCACATATATGCACCAGATTTCAGCTGCTGCCGCCATCTGCATGTCTGAGATGTCAGGGGCATGACACCAAAGATATGAAAAGATATGGTATCTTATGTATTTTTTTGCATACTTGCATTTTGCTCAGTTTTGCTTGCATAAACTCGAGAGCAAGTCGATAACTCATCAGCTTCCTCTCTCTTTATAATCATGGCCGAAGATAGCATTAGTAACGACGATGATACATCTGAAATTGTAGTAGAATGGTGGGGTGCACGGCTATCGAAGTCTATCGCTTCCATTTTTGCTCATTCTACTTCTGCAAATTCTACTTCTAACTACAACGACGATGATGGATATTCAACAACCTCCTCCTCTCCACCACCACCAATCATTGATGTACAACCTATGCCTGTGCCTGCTAACATTTCTACTACAAATACCAACACCACCAACGATTGGTTGCACTTTTGCATCATGGTACTTCTAGAAGGCAAACATGGTAAGATGAACATATCTAGTGCATATCTTATGCAAATCTTATGTATTCGAACACCAACTTATGCATATCTATCTCTCAACTTACTTTAATATGTATCTCTCTGTTGTACAAGGAACTAAGTGTTTCAGAGTTCCTTACAATACCGTGCTTGATACTTATACAAGTCTAGTTGATGCAATTCTACAGAAGTATCTACCTGATGATGCAAAGCCCTTCTCAGTCGATGATTATTCAATCAAGGTCAAAGATGTACGAGATGCATCTTTTCCCATTGATATTGGAAGTACAGAAGATCTTGATATGGCTATCAATTCTCCATTTGCTAAGGAGAAGGAGTTGAAGATTCGTGCTACTATTCATCTCAAGTCTGATCCTCCCATGCCAGATGTTGCTCCTCCTGTCCAAGCTGGCCGTCTAGATGGCATTGATATGAGCAGTACAGTATCACCTCTCTCTTCTTCGGGTGAGAAACCAACTGCAGTGACTCCTACAGAGAAGACAAAGACACGTCCAAAGAAGAAACGCCAGAAGGCTAAGGGTTCTATCTCTCGTGGAAGCAAGGCACCTGTCCGTGATCGTATCATTCAGGCTATGGCAGAGCTTACTGCTCTTGGGAATCCAAGTCCCCCTCGTCAGCAGGTTGCTTTCTTTTCTGGGTATAAGTGTACTTCTAGCACCGGATTTGCAAAGTCATTGAGTACATTGAAGGCTGAAGGGTTAATTACTTACCCAGGCAGTAAAATGGTTGCCTTGACGGATGTGGGTCTTCGGGCTCCGGCGGCGAATGGAATTATGCCTCCTACAAGCAACACTGAGGTGCATAGTCGTATTAAGGCACTTCTCACGCCAAAACAGTGTGAGATCTTTGATTCGTTGGCCGCTCATGGGCAAGCATATGCATACCCCCGAGATGAAATTAGGGTTGCGGTTGGCTACTCTTGTCCATCATCCACGGGATGGTCGAAGTCTATCTCAAATTTGAGCTCTCTGGGTATCATCCAATACCCTAAAGATCCCAATAACCCCAAGAAGAAGTTGATTCAGTTGACTGAGATGTGCTTCCCGTTCTTGAACCAACATGCAAATGTCCAGATAGCCGCCGATAACCATATCAGTTCTTCAACCGAAGTTGACGATGAAGCTCTCTACAATGCTCCTACACCTCCTCTGTTTGACAACTCTGCTTTTAATGAGGACCGAGTAAATGTTTGAGCATCTAATATGTGTAGAACTATCTAGTATTGATTGTAAAATAGAATGTCTGATTGCTACATCTGATTCTGCTTTGCATGAAGCTTCGTTGATACTCTGCTCCTTTTCCTTACAGCTCTGTTATGACTGCACCTCTCCCGACAAAGGAATGAAGTTTGATGATCATTCTTTTGTGCATCTAGCTGTGAGAATGGCCATTGAAGCTAGAGAGTAGCAGTTGCCGCATCTTCATGTCTGAGTGTCAAAAAGATCCAAAGATATGAGGTATCCTTTTTGCTGTCAAGTGAGCATCTTGAGGCAACGAATGCAAAGCAAGGATGTGATATATCCTCTGCTTCTCCTATCACAGCAAACCATGGATGAAGATAGTAATAGTAATGCAAAAGATGCAATCGACGTTGGCGGAGTTGCCTGGGGTATTATGCTGAAATCTTTCGTACCGTTTGCTTGTTACTTTTCGCAATCATCAACAAAAGATACTTCTCTAACAAAGATCGTAGATGTGCAGCCACCTGTGCCTGTAGCAATCAATCCTCTTCCCAATACTACCACCAACAACGAATTGTTGCACTTTTGCATCATGGTACTTTTAGAAGGCAAACATGGTAAGAATAGTATGTCTATGTAGTATGTGCACATCTTATGCATTTGTGCATATCTTAATCTTATGCACATCTTATGCATATCTGTCAACCTATCTCTACTTATGATAGGCACCAAACGTCTTAGAGTTCCTTACAACACCGTGTTAGATACTTATGCAAGTCTAGTTGATGCAATTCTACAGAAGTATCTACCTGGTGAAGCAAAGCCGTATTCTGCTGATGACTATTTGATCAAACTCAAAGATGTACGCGATACATCTTGCCCGGTCGATATTGAAAGTACAGAAGATCTTGATATGGCCATCAATTCTCCATTTGCCAAGCAAAAAGAGTTGAAGATTCGTGCTACTATTCATCTCAAGTCTGATCCTTACATGCCTGCTGCTGCTCGAGTTACTGGTCGTCCTCCCGCAGTTGTTGATCTAAGCAGTAGTGATAGTAATGCCTCATCTTCTGGTGATAAAAGAAAGCTAGCTACTCCTGTTACACCCACAAAGGGGCCTCCTACAAAGAAGAGGCGAACAAGTAAAGGCAAAGGAAGTAAAGTACCTGTCCGTACTAGTATCATTCGATCATTAGCTGAACTTCGTGCAATTGGCAAATCTGATCCTCCTCGTACTATGGTTGGCCTTCTTTCTGGATACTCTAATGTCGGCAGTGCGTCGTTTGCAAAGACATTGAGTGCATTGAAGACAGAAGGTATCATCACCTATCCAACCCGAGACACAGTTGCTTTGACTACCTTGGGTCTTCAAGCTCCCGAAGCACACGGCATCATGCCTCCCTCAAACAATACTGAAGTTCATTATCGTATAAAGGCACTTCTTACACAAAAGCAATGTGAGATCTTTGATTTGCTAGCAGCTGATGGTCGAGCTCATTTGTATGTTGAAGTTGCTGCTGCCGTGGGTTATAACAATGTTGGTTCAAGTGGTTGGAATAACTCACATAAAAAGATGAGCTCACTTGGCATCATTCAATACCCCACGAACCCTGCCGATCCGAAGAAGAAGTTGATTCAGCTAACTGATATGTGTTTCCCATTCTCAAAACAGCAAGCTGTGCAAACCGTAGAAGGAGAGTTTGCTGATGCTCTGCAGCAGAGGATGGAACAAAAGTTACACGAAAGGCTCAATAAAAAGAATACTGCCGTAACAGAACGAGCCACTGTCTAGATTAACTGTTTGAATGACTATTGAACTGTATAATATAAATGTTGAAATCAGATTCACTCTTCTTTATACAACTGAGATAGTTTGGCTTAAACATCCTTCTGATTGTATCAAAACTTGCTTTGTTTATATCAGATCTTGTATCCTCGTTACTTTCCCATCTGATCACACTTATACGTATATACATAAAGTTTACTCAACAGGATCACCACGCTTCTCTCCATTCCAGTGATAGAATCCCTTACCAGTCTTTCTGCCTAAATCTCCAGCGTCTACCATCTTCTTTAGACTTGCAGGTACTGTAAATGCGCCCTCGTTTGGAAAATCTTTCTCCCAACCTTCCACGATATATAAACAGGTATCTAATCCAATATAATCTGCCAAATGCAATGGTCCCATTCTATATATCACCAAGTTTGATTACATAAAAAGTAGGTTAGAGTGAACATCTAGAATGAAATGATGACATATCATATGCACATAAAAAAAGAACATATCATTGCAAAAAACTTACGGATGTCCTGCTCCCAATTGCATACTCAAATCAACATCCTTAACACTAGCATCACCCCTTTCAACTAATGCAATAGCTTGCATTAAATTCGGTACCAATAATCGATTGACAATGAAACCCGGCGTATCACGACACTTTACACCAACTTTATTGATATCCGATACCCATTGCATACATTGATCAAATACCTCCGGATCAGTATGGTCTGTACGAATAACTTCTACTAATTTCATAATTTGAACAGGATTAAAGAAGTGAACACCTACAAACTTGTTAGGTCGACCAGATGCCATTGCCATTTCTGTAATACTCAAACTTGAAGTGTTACTTGCAAAGATGGTAGATGGTTTACATTCTTTACCCAATTCTGAGTATAGATTCTTTTTCAAATCCATATTTTCAATAATGGCTTCGACTATTAAATCAGTATCATTTAATGCAGATTTGTCTGTTGTGAATGTAATCTTATTCATTAATGTTTCGGCATCTGAGGATGTTAATCTTTCTTTTGATACTAATTTATCGACTGAACTTTGGATACGATCTTTACCTTTGTCTAAAAATGTGGAGTCAGTTTCGTATGCGATTATAGATGAATGGATATTGTTTTTGGTGGCGGCCATTGCAGCTGTTTGGGCTATACCGTGTCCCATTAATCCGAGGCCGATTACTCCTAATTTGTCAAATGATGAGTTGATGGGTGTTGTTGATGAGAATTGTCGTAGGATACCCTTGCCGATGGCAGCGGTGGCATTGCGGCTAGATGACGCAGTAGCCGCTCGAGTGAATGTTGATGATATCATGGTCGTCAGTATGCAGTCGTTGTTGTGGTTATGGTTATTGGTTAATTGTCCTCTCTTTATTGATTGCCAATGATGCTTTCGAGTTTTTGAGGAGGTAAAATGATCTTTATATCTTAGCGATCAACGGCAAGAAATTTATTCATCCATCATCCACCACTATTTTACAACTAACAACTATCAACTCTTATTATTGTGCTCTGGCGCTGCCGTCCAATACTAAAGCGAAGCACTCTTTGAATATATCAGCGAGCAGCAGCATTTAAGATAGCAAGATCCGTCGTCCGTCGCGTAGCTCATTAATCATAAACTATTAAAAAAAACATATCACTTGATACACTTTGACGCATCAAGAAGAGAAACCGAAGCTATCACTCTCTATAAATTGTTTATTGTAAGTATATTATACAAATATGAGCTCTACTGATACTACTAAAGACGTTGAAGATGACAATATCGATACCGTCAATGAGGATATCGAGAGAGTGGTCATCTCTGAGGATAAGAAGGATACCGATAAAGATTGCACATCATGTGAGCAAAATAACATTACCGAGGGTACTGAAGGTGTGGCTTTAAAGGATACGTCTGTATGTGTATGTGCTAGTTGTGGTAAAAAGGGTGACAGTGATGATATGAACACGTGCAACAAATGTAAGATGGTTAAGTATTGCAATGCGGCGTGTAAAAAGAAGCATCGTAAGAAGCACAAGAAGGCATGTGAGAAACGAGTTGCCGAGCTACACGAAGAACAGTTATTCAAGGATGTAGAACCCGACGAGTGTCCCATTTGTTTGATACCTCTACCACCGGATCAAAGTCAAATCCAATTTCGGTCATGCTGTGGGAAGCTAATATGTTATGGTTGTATTTATGCAATGAAGATGAGTGAAGGAGGAGATGACATATGTGCATTCTGTCGGACACCTTATGCAAGTTCAGATCAAGAATGTTTTAAAAGAGTGAAGAAGTTAGTGGATAAAGGGAACGCTAATGCTTTCTGCCATCTTGCAGGGTATTATAAAGAAGGAAGTACGGGTTTGCCTCAAGACTTGACAAAAGCTAATGAATTAAATCACAAAGCTGGGGAACTAGGATGTGCAAGAGGATATTACCTCTTAGGTATGAATTATTATGGTGGACATGGTGTGGAAGTTGATATAAAGAAAGCTGTATATTACTGTGAACTTGCAGCTATGAATGGGTATATAGATGCAAGATATAACCTTGGTGCCAATGAATATAACTCTGGCAATTATGATCGATCATTGAAGCACTTCATCATTTCAGCAAAGGCTGGACATGAGTTATCTTTGGTTCCAGTTAAGAACGGGTACGAGCAGGGATTAGTTGGTAAAGATGAGTATGCAAATACGTTACGTTCTTATCATGAGAGACAAAAAGAAATGAAGAGTGAAATGAGGGACAAAGCTGCCGCAATACTTGATAGGCGTTAATGATAATACGTTAATGATCATATTATAACTACCTGTATCTTCATCCATTTTTCTTCTTCAACTTCATCTCTTGCTTCAACTCTCTATCCAACAACTTTTCCAGCTCATTAACAATCTCTCTAGCACTAGCTCTCTTATCGGTATGGGATCATGTTCATAAGCTCTATCCAATAAACTAGTTAATTCAGCATCGACAGTTCCCACGGCATTACGGATTGTATTATCAACTTGCGGTCGTCTACCCTTTTGTATATCCGATTTAACATGCTTACCACGTTCATTATCTATGGTCTGTTACCTGTTTGAGAGTACATTCCCGGCCGAGTAAATTCATCGTCTTAGCGATCAACGGTAAGAAGTTCTATCTCCTACTTTGGTATGCGCGTATTACTAGGTCGTGGCGGAATAGAGAAAAGAAGCAGTCTACCTATATCAGCAGTAGCGTTTATATAGCAAGAACCATATCTCATCTATTATAACTACAAAAATCTTGAAAAGAGAAAGAAGGAGGAAAGGTGCCATTCAACTATACTATACCACAACATCACCACACAATAATCAGAGGTAATTATAAACTACCTATATTATATTATACAAATATGAGCTCCACAGATACAATTAATTACGGTGACATCAACAATATTGATACCTTCACTGAGGAATTCGAGAGAATGCTCATGGCAGAATATGAAGATAGTAAAAAGGATACTGATAAAGAGTGCACATCATGTGAACAAAATAATGTCGATCAAAATCCTCAAAAGCAAACGTGTGCCAATTGTGGTAAAGAGGGTAATAGTGAAGAAATGAACACATGTAACAAATGTAAGGAGGTGAAATATTGCAATGCTGCATGTAAAAAGAAACACCGAAAGAAACACAAAAAGGCATGTGAGAGAAGGGTTGCCGAGTTGCATGAAGAAGCTCTATTTAAAGAACATCCACCCAACGAGGAGTGCCCTATATGTTTGATACCCTTGCAACACGGGAGAGACTTATCTACATTCAAATCTTGCTGTGGCAAGCGTATTTGCAATGGTTGTATTCTTACTATGTTGATAAATACAAGAGGAGTAGATAAATGTCCATTTTGTAGGAAGATTCAAGTTAGTACAAACAAGGAACATAACAAAAGAATGAAGAGCTTAATCGATAACGGTAATGCCGAGGCACATTATATACTTGCCGGATATTATAATTCAGGAGTATTGGGGCATAATGGAGAGAATGATGGTAGACGAGATTTGGCAAAGGCAAATGAGTTATTTCTCAAGGCAGGAGAACTTGGTTGCGATGCAGCATATTTAGCTTTGGGTGATAGTTACAGACTGGGAAATGGGGTGGAGATAGACAAGACAAAAGCTAAACATTATTATGAGTTAGCAGCTATGAAAGGAAGTGTCCACGCAAGGCATAATCTTGGTTGTGAGGAGGAACAAGCTGGAAATATACATATGGCGTATAGACACTATATCTTAGCAGCAAGGGCTGGGTTTGCAAGATCTATGGGTAAAGTGAAACAGGGATTTTTCTCGACAAGCCCTGATGGGCCCACTTTTAGATTTGCAGCGTTTATGGGGACTGTTACTGCTGAGGAATATGCAAGGGGGGATATTACGGAAGACAAACATTCAACTGCTTTACAATTATACCATAATACGTTAGTTAGCTATTTTGGGCGGTATAAAGAAATGGAGAACGATGCAAGGGATAAGGCTGCGGCATCAGGTGTGTTTTCACCATCTTAGAAAGCGAGCCTTTCTTCTTTTGAGAAAGCGTTTTTAATGTATTATTAAAGTAAACTCCTTATTGTCATTACTTAGTCAACTTTCCAGCTCATCAGTCTAATCACTCTATACATAACATTAGCATTCACCATATAATGGCATTCCTTATTTGTGTTTACTGCCGACGTTACTCTTTTGGTAGATCACCTACTATCATTGAGACCACTACTGAGATCGCGCTGCCGTCGCCCAATACTAATAGTGAAGCACTCTAAATATCAGCAGCAGCATTCAAAGTATAGCAAGATCCGTCGTCAGTCGCGTAGCTCATTAATCATAAACTATTAAAAAAACGTATCACTAGATACACACTTCACTTACTTTCACTTATCACTCCTCATCAAATCACCAGTAGTGACAGTACAACAAATATGAGCTCTACAGATACTACTAAACACGGCGAGGACAATAATAATATCGATATCATCACTGAGGATATCGAGAGAGTGGTCATCTCTGAGGATAAGAAGGATACCGATGAAGAGTGCACATCATGTGAACAAAATAATTATGTGGATAATGTAGGTAGTGATGTTCTTCAAACACGTACTAAAAGAGGCAAAGATGATAGTAGTGACTCTTTTGAATGCAGTCTATGCAGCTGGGGACAAACCACGAAAATATGCATATCATGTGAGCAAAAATTAGAGCAAGCTAAAAATGATGATTTATCACAAAATGATACCGAGGATTCCAACAGCGTGGCCATACTAGATGATATGTCTACGTGTGCTAGTTGTGGTAAGGTTGGTAAAAGTGATGATATGAATACATGCAACAAATGCAAGGCGGTGAAATATTGCAATGCAGTCTGTAAAAAGAAGCATCGATCAAAACACAAGAAAGCATGTGAAAGAAGAGTTGCGGAGTTGCACGATGAAAAGTTATTTGCCGACCCTCCGCCTCCCGAAGAATGTCCGATTTGCTTCCTTCCTCTGCAATGCGGAAACCAAACAGAAACATTCAAATCATGTTGCGGAAAAACTGTCTGCGTTGGTTGTATTTTTGCAATGAAGATGAGTGAAGGTAAAGATTTATGTGCATTCTGTAGGACACCCAGAGCAACTTCCGAAGAAGAGATCAAATTATTGGAGAAATTAATGGAAAAACGAAATGGGGGAGCATACAATGTTTTGGCAGGGTATTATGCACACGGAAGATTGGGATTACCGCGAGACTATCAAAAGGCGAGTGGGTTATATCACAGGGCAGGAGAACTTGGGTGTGCTGAGGGATATTACAACTTGGGCATTTGCTATGGACATGGAAGGGGAGTAGAAGTGGATATTACAAAAGCTAAGCATTACTTTGAGCTTGCCGCTATGATGGGGGATGTAGATGCAAGATATAGTGTCGGTTGCATAGAAGGGAATGCCGGCAATCATCATCGAGCAATTAAGCATTGTATTCTTGCAGCAAGATCTGGGCATGAAAAAGCTTTGGAAAAAGTGAAGGAAGAGTACATGCATGCATGCATGGTCGGGTTTGGGTTTGTGACAAAAGATGGATATGAAATTACTTTACGTGCCTATCACGAGCGGCAAAAAGAAATGAAGAGTGATGCAAGAGAGAAAGCTGCTGCATTAATTGCTTAAATTATACGGGTAGGAAAAAGAAATGCAGAACGATACAAGGGATAAAGCTGTGGCATCAGGTAAAGAGCGCTTTCTTCTTTTGGGAAAGCATTATTTAACGCGATTGTAAACTTCTTATTCTTATTAAGCAACCTAGTGTTTTGGATACGATTAATTCTTCTAAACATAAATCAACTTTAGATTGGTTTAATTTATATTGTGTCAACTCAGTCAACTTTCCAACTCATCAGTCTAACCACTATATACATAACATCAGTATTCATCATATAATGGCATTCTTATTTGTGTTTTATACTGCCGACGTTACTCTTTGGTAAATCAGATTCGATAAACAATTATATTGACGTTGGCCTCGTGACGATTGTGAGTGGATCTGACATTATCATTTCCCCTCATTGAGGGATCGATTCTCTAGCCATTAATCGCTTTGGTATACTGTTGATACGGTCTACGCATCAGTTTTTGATGCACTTTATTGATAGTAGTTTCAGTTCAGTAGTGTAACAATTGTTGATATACCAGAAGAGTCTGAAAGTTGGTACACCAAATTTACAATATTTTTTGTGTGGTGTATGGTACTAATTAGTATTATATACTTGGGCTGATGAATTGGCAATACACACGTGTATTGGTATTAGATTAGAGTAGAAATATGAGTACCTCTGATGATAACGGTCAGCAGGGTGGTGGTGGAGATATAACGACTAGCAAAAAAGAAGAGTGCACATCATGTGAACAAAATAATGTGGATTACATTACCGAGGAAAATAGTGTAGTGATGCTGGATGTTAAGTCTGAGTGTGCCAATTGCGGTAAGGAAGGAAATAGTGATGATATGAATACATGCAACAAGTGCAAATCAGTGAAGTATTGCAATGCGGCATGTAAAAAGAAACACCGAACAAAGCATAAGAAAAAGTGTGATAGACGAGTGGCTGAATTACATGATAAGCAGCTATTTAAAGAGCCTCCTCCTCGTGAGGAGTGCCCAATTTGCTTCCTTTCTCTACTATATGGAAGACAAACAGAATCTTTTATGTCTTGCTGTGGCAAAGTAATATGTGCCGGTTGTATTGTTGCGATGAGGATGAGCGAGGCAAAAGATTTATGTGCATTTTGCCGGACACCGCCAGCAAGCTCCGATGCTGATATCATCAAGAGACTAAAGAAACTAATGGATAAGGGCAATGCTAATGCATTTTATACGTTAGGCGTAGCATATAGTAAGGGTGATTTGGGATTAACACAAGATCATCAAAAGGCAAATGAGTTATATCTAAAGGCCGGAAAGCTTGGTTGTGCTAATGGATACTACAACTTGGGTAATTCCTATCCTATTATCATGGTTGGGGTGTGGAAGTTGATGGAAAGAAAACCAAACATTACTTCGAACTTGCTGCCATGGGTGGGGATGTAGATGCAAGGTCTTTTCTTTCTTGCGAGGAGTATAAAGATGACAATTATCATCGTGGAATGAAGCACATGATCATTGCAGCAAGGGCTGGTCATAAGAAGTCTTTAGAGGCAGTAAAGTTAGGATTTATTGGGGGTATGGTTACAAAAGATGAATATGCAAGTACTCTTCGGGCAAACCAACAGCGGAACGATGAAATGAAGAGCGATGAAAGGGATAAAGCTGCGGCATCACTACTTGATGGGCGTTAATGAAAATGATCGTATCATAATCTATAATTCGTTACTTCTCGTTATTCCTTCTTCTTCAACTCTCTATCCAACAACTTTTCCAGCTCATCAACAATCTCTCTAGCACTAGCTCTCTTAGTAGGATCATGTTCATACGCTCTATCTAATAAACGTGTTAATTCAGCATCAATAGTTCCCACAGCATTACGAATAGAATCATCAACTTGTGGACGTCTACCCTTTTGTATATCCGATTTAACATGTTTACCACGTTCATTATTCCATGGCCTGTTACCTGTTATGATACCATATAATACATTACCGGCGGAATAAATGTCTAACTTTTCGGATAGAGCCTCCATGGAGTATTCTTCAGGTGATCGTGATGAGCCTGGTGCACTTCCAATGTAGAGTGGACAGCTTTTAAGTGTAGGACTGTCACTTGTTGTTGAAGTGGCATTAGCATCATCGGACGAATCAGGACGGTCCTTCTTGGTCATGAATCGGCATCGATTAAAATCATTCAAGTAAATCTGCCCGGTTTGTGCATCGATTAGATATTGTTTCGATTGTAAATCGGCATGTACTACCGGTAGCCAGTTACTACTGTTGGTTGTTCTATCACCCTCGTGCAAATCGACTAATCCACGGAATACACCCAAGGCTAACTTTATTCTACCAACTTCTGTTTCTCGTGTTGCCAATAGTTCACCATCTTCATCTGTACCCATCCATGATTCTAATGGTGGTTTGGTTTTATATCCACCATTTGGTGACCACTTCTTAACACTCTCGTGTTCTCTTGCATATATAACATCATCCAACGTATGTGATATAGCCTGAGTCAATACAGTTTGCGAACAATATCCATAGATGGGTACCAAATGATGTGATGATGATAGTCTTTCCATAACTAATGCATCACGACGATGTCGATTGAAGTTACGTGCGTCATATTTATGTTCCGATTTCATCATTTTAAGTACGGCTGGTGCTACCGGTGTGGTTAATGATTCTTCTCGTGGATCGCAGGTGAAGACATCACGCCATAATCCATTGCCAACAAATCCCCATGGATATTTCTGTCTTGGTGTTGTTTGTGTTTTATCTGATGACGAATCATCTTCACTATCATCATCATCACTACTATCATACTTTTTCTTCTTACGTCTACCACCAAATTTACCATATTCAATAACCCTTCTCATATCAATCTCATGTATCTCATTACAATTTGGATAATGATAATCATGCCAATCTAACTTGGAACAACCATCTCTTAATCGTTCAGTTCGTGTGTTGCCCTCTGGATCACGTGATTTGTTATTATTGTTTCTGTTGCTGTTGTGATTGTATCCCATGCTACGTCTATCTCTACCACCATTTGTTCGTGTTTTGATTGGTTTACCACCACGATCACGTGATCGTCTATATTCTGTTTCAGTATCAACTGCTTCACCTGCTGCACTCCCTAATGCAATCTGTGCCTCAATCATTCGTTGTTTACGTAATTGTTCCATAACATTCTCATCTGCATGTCGATGATGTATCATTCTTTCCATTGTATTTCTCCCTTGTTGACCGTTCCTTCCCTGTCTTCTGTAGTTTGTATTTGTATTGGTATTGAAAAAGTAATACCCCTGAGCAACTATCCATAATGCAAATGCAAAGATTAATATTTGTGTTGATCGCTTAGTTGTTTGACAGCAGATATACTTGATGAATAGATTGCTACCAGATCCTCTTCTTTCATACTCTCTATGTCTAGAACTTTTATCTCTACGGCGATATTTCGATCTACTTGGTTCTTCATACTCATAATCGTCAGGTCTGCATTGTGGTATAGATTTTCCATTACGTCTGTGTGTTAGTTTGCTGCTCCCATTGTTCATGACATGCTGATCTCCCCTATATGTTGCAGCAGTATGATTTTTTGACATATTATTTGACTGCAAGCTTTGTGTATCATATCGATGGATATTAGAGCCATTCATATTGTTGTTATCATCCATTAATCTGTTGTTGCTCAAGTGCTCAGATGATCTACTCTCATTATCAGAAGAGCTACTATCATATGAGCTACCGACACCGCTACTGCTAGAACTATCAGAAGAGCTATAATCGTCTACTGAATCTGATACTTCACTTTCATAACTGCTAAATGAATAATCATCACTGCTTGAGTGGTGATTATTATCATTTGATGCACCTTCTTTACTCATTTTTATATCTACTGCTCTACTTTGTCGCTTACTTCGCCCTCGCCAACAATGCTACTACTACTAAATGAGATGATTACCACACTGCTATTATCACGTCTCTCTGTCGTCAGCGTCGATATAACAACCTATATACCTCCCTATCAAGCTCAAGCAATGCAGTCAATCAAGCAAATTTAACACAACTCTCAACTCTCAACTCTCATAAAATTATCCGTACTTCATAGGCACAAAATAACATGAGTACGAAACCAAATACTACCAGTTACCAGCAATATGAAACAACAAACATAACCAACCTATTACTCTGTATTATAACTACACACACCTCTTAGCGGAACGTTTCTTTTGCCTCTATTATATATAAAGGGCTCCGGTATATTATTCTTTATCTTCGTAGTGCATCTACTAAAGTTTTAATTTATTCAGGCTTCTTCAAAATTATAGTATTGTTAGAAGGTGCACACTCTCTGTTGTCGTTTGATAACAATAAACAACGTGATATATATTGGGAATAAAAGATTGGAACTATGAGTAGTATTAAAGGTAATGACGATAATGATCAGCAATTTGTTGGCGGTAGTGGAGAAGTAGTATCGAGCAAAGAGTGCACATCATGTGAACAATTCACTGTGGATAACATTACTGAGGGTATTGACAGTGTGGCCGTACGAGATATATCTACGTGTGCTTGCTGTGGCAAAGAGGGTGACAGTAATGATATGAATACATGCAATAAGTGTAAATCGGTAAAGTATTGTAATGCAGCCTGCAAAAAGAAACACCGTACGAAACACAAGAAGGCATGTGAAAGAAGAGTGGCAGAGATGCATGATGAGAAGTTGTTTAAAGATCACCCGCCATCAGAAGAATGCCCAATATGCATGCTACCCATGCCAATCGATGCGGGTAAAACAACTTTCCAGGCATGCTGTGGTAAAACTATTTGTAGTGGTTGTATCTACGCATTGGAAGAGAGTGACGGAGGAGTAGGCTTATGTCCATTTTGCAGGACACCGGCATCTAGTTCACCAGAAGAGCATATCAATAGAACAAAGAAGCTAATGGATAAGGGTAATGCCGAGGCATTTAATCAGCTTGCTGGATTGTATGCTCAGGGAAGAATGGGGATGCCACAAGATCGGGGAAAGGCGAATGAGTTGAATCTCAAAGCGGGAGAACTTGGATGTGATAATGGATATTTCAACTTGGGCAATTCCTATCGAGATGGAAAGGGAGTGACGGCTGATACGGAGAAGGCCAATTACTACTTTGAGCTTGCAGCTATGAATGGGAGTATATCAGCGAGGAACAATCTTGGTTGTTTGGAGCACAGAGCTGGCAACTATGAACGAGCATACAAGCACTTTATAATTGCAGCAAGGGCAGGGGACATGGCATCTTTGAACAATGTTAAGAAAGGATTTATGAAAGGGGTTGTTACAAAAGATGAATATGAGATGACTTTACGTGCATATCATGAGCGACAAAAAGAAATGAAGAGCGACGAGAGGGATAAAGCTGATGCTTCGGATATCTTTATCTAGATATGGAGGGCCGCTTCTATAATTGCTTACATAGACAACTATAGCTGATAAAGATAGTTACTATCTCAAGAAAGTTTATTTGATAGTGCATGATTTTGGCATATTTAAGGGAGGAGAAGGATTGATAATGAGAGAAAGTTATATCATAATCTGTCACTGTCACCTACTACTTCTGCTCTTCTGTCTTCTACTTCTACAAGTTACTCCACATCTACTCTAACTCTAATCTAACAGAATATACCGACGGCAACTATCTCCTTTCACAACACCTATGATAATATTTGACTAGTTCTTCGTTTCCGTACTCCTATCATATTGACGATCTTTAATTGGCGATGGCCTCGTGACATTATGTATCATAAATTTTTAAACACATCTTGTCACAATAATGGGGGGGGGGTCAATTGCTCGGCCATTAATCGCTTTGGTACACCGTAGATACAACCAATACATCAGCTTTTAATACTATTTCGATTGGTAGTAGTTTCATTTCGTTACTGTAAGTATTGATATACCCAGAGAGTCTGAAAGTCGATACACCAAAAAAGTGACACAATCAAAAAAGTTTGAGGTGTACCTTTATAGAACGACAATACATACGCACATACATTGATAGACTAATATAATAAAAATATGAGTAGTAGTACTAATAATGATAATAATCACCATCAACTTGCCAGCAGTGGAGAAGTGACATCGAGTAAAAAAGAGTGCACATCATGTGAGCAAAATAATGTTGATAACATTACTGCGGGTATCAATGAGGTTGCCATCCTGAATGATATGTCTACATGTGCCAGTTGTGGTAAAGAGGGTAATAGTGATGATATGAATACATGCAACAAATGTAAGATGGTGAAGTATTGCAATGCGGCATGCAAAAAGAAACATAGAACAAAGCACAAGAAAAAGTGCAAAAGACGAGTTGCTGAGTTGCACGATGAACAGTTGTTTAAAGATCACCCGCCCAATGAGGAGTGCCCACTTTGTTTCCTATCCAGACCACACGAGAACAGGAAATCTCAATTCCAATCATGTTGTGGGAAGTTTATCTGTATTGGTTGTATTTATGCAATGAAGATAAGTGAAAGAAAAGATTTATGTGCATTTTGTAGGACACCCAGAGTCGTATCAGGTGAAGAGGAAATCAAAAGAACAAAGAAGTTAATGGAGAAAGGTAACGCGGATGCATTTCATCATCTTGCTGGGTATTACGCCCAAGGAATAATGGGATTACCACAAAATTGGGGAAAGGCTAATGAGTTATTTCTTAAGGCAGGAGAGCTTGGATGTGCAAAAGGATATTACAACTTGGGCTGTTCCTATACCTTTGGACATGGAGTGGAGGAGGATATGAACAAAGCTTTACATTACTATGAACTTGCAGCTATGGGTGGAAATATATTGGCAAGGCATAATCTTGGTTGCTTAGAGGGGAATTCAGGCAATCTACATCGAGCAATGAAGCATCATATGTTTGCAGCAAAGGCCGGGCACAAGGCAGCCTTGGACACAGTAAAGCAAGGATTTAGGAATGGAGATGTCACAAAAGATGAATATTCAAATATTTTACGAGCTTATCATGAGCGGCAAGCTGAAATGAAGAGTGATGAGAGGGATAAAGCTGCGGCGTCGTGTTTCTTTAGAGGCTAGATATGGACGACAATTGCTTTACATTGACAAATAGCTAATAAAGATAGTCACTATCTCTTGAAGACATTCAATAATTTGTGAATAGAACCCTTTTTTTACCATGCTGACTCTACTCTACTCCTTCTACCTAAGGTACTCTTCAACTCTTAAACAAACCATATATAAACTACTCTGAAGAGACCCACTCTTTCTCATATCCACTCTCTGATTAAACCGGAACATACGTCAACAAATACATAACTGTAAAGCGGGATATGAGCTGATAACTAAATAACGTAGCATGAAAGGATACCGACCCAATTCCCGTCAAGCCCAAACGGCTGCGATGTAAATTTAGACAATGGCATTTGTAGTAAGGAGAGCAATTGTATGTGTTTGGCAAGCTTGATAATCACCAATTAACACGGATTGTTGTAGCATATTAGTGTATAGTAGATAGTTAGTCGTCGGCGGCAATCATCTCCCTACGAGTTGTCTATTGATACCACTGATTATCGACATTGATTCTTTCTTCCCCCCTTCTTCCCGAGTTGGGTTTTGTTTGCCAAGTTTTAATTGCAATACCCCAATACAATAATAATTAAAAGATGGACTCCGATTTACCAACAATAACAGAAGAAGATGGTGATAGTAGTATTAGATCTGGCTCAACAACAAAGTCAGGCGATAAAGATGCCACTGTTGCCAATGCAAGTGGCGGATTTGATGAATTTTTAGGCGTATTAAAGGGTAGTAACAATAGTAAAGACAATGATACTACTACACCTCAATCATCAGCTACTACAGACAATAATAATGAAGTAAACAGTAACGACTCATCCAAAAAGAAGGAAAAGAAGAAGAAAAAACGTGGCAAACGTGATAAAGATACAAGCAATATAGGAGGCTACTCACCCGAAGATCATGACACAGCACAACAAATATTAATCGACCTATGTAATGAAATGAAAGAACTTAAAAATACAATGTCAAATTCCCAATCCGCAACTACTACTAATTTAGATTCAAACTCCAAGGTTATGAAATCACTAACAACACAAATGGAAATGATACAATCCAATATGAAACAATTAGATATAGTTATTGAATCAAAGGCAACACCGGATCAAATTGAGGAATTGGCACGTATACGTGCTGTACAAGAAATGATGAAGGTTGTTACTGATGATAAAGAACGTACCGTGTCAGTATATGAACAACATGCAAGACGTGGATATGAAGAGATTGAAAGATTACGTAATGATTTAAATAATGAAAGGAAGGAGGTTGCTGCTTTACGTGCTGAGTTGGATATTGTTAGGGGTGATCGACAACGGATGATGAGTAGTGGTGGTGGTGGTGGATTAACCCCGGCTAATATGTACATTAATGCAGGGGATTCAGTCGGGGGTGATAGTGGTGCGGGTGGTAGTCATGCAGGAAATAGTATGAAAGGGCCGGGAGCAATGTATATTAATGGCGGTGTTGGACGTAAATCATCATTTGGGCCAGGTGGGGATTTTGATGATATGACATTAGAAACAAAGGGCTCATACGAGACTGTCCAGTATGAAATGAAGAGCCTAAAAAAGAGAATTATACACATGAAGAAGAAATTAACAGTGGCACAAATGGAGGCTAAAGAGACAGGCACATTACGTAGCGAGGTTGAAAGACTTCGTGTCCAGTGTGAAACAGAAAAGAAGGCATCATTGGCCAAGGATGAAACAATAAAACGATTAGAAAATGAGATAGAAGAATTAAAGAGAAATCAAGCTAATGCTGCGGCGGCATTGTCATCATTTAATAAACAGTCGAGTGCTAGTAGTTCGAAATCAGGCTCGAGTTCTGGAAAGGCATCATCGAGACGATCATCTCAGCCGCAGGCACCTGTATCAAAGACTGTTACAACTACAAAGAAGACTAAATGGTGGCAGAACTTGTAGCACCCTACTAGCGGGGTGTATCTATGTGGATTGGGATAGAGTTTGTGTTCTTTTTGTTAAGCCAAATTGTATAGAGTAGAAGGCATGGACATTGAGCTCTGTTCTCTTGTGTATCATTAACACACTAGTGACAGTTTACACGTATTGTACATATATTACTTTAGCTAGCTATTCACTTCTTCTCTTCACTACCTCGTTGCTCCTTCTCAACAAGTTCCACATACTGCTCAATCTTGTCTAATCCATCTTGCAACTCATTCTCGGATAGTTTATCCCAGTTATCTAATGCCTCAACCATGCTTACTTCCATATCTTTGCTGCCAATTGTTGTCTTTTCTTCTGGTGTTACTTTTGTGTCCTCTGCAAATGTATCTACGACCTTCTTCGTTATGTCTAAGAGGTAATGAGATTGGAGGTTAGAGACGATAATCAAACAGACACCAAGCAGCAACTCCTCTAAACGTACCACCAAACTCATACTCTTTTCCTATGTATCCCTCAACTGCATTTGCTATAGTTCTCTTAGTAGCATCTCCGAGCTTATAATCCTCATCACCCAAAAGCGACTTCTTCAATCTTTTATCAAGTTCAATTGCCAGTGAGGATGTTACTTTCCCAGCCACATCGTTCATTAGTGAAAAGTTCAACAGTTCAACCAATAGCTTTACCGGTAAGAAGCCAGCAACAGGGCTTAGACTTGCACCGACGATTGACATAGCTTTTAACAACATGAATAGATCATCCAATGTATAACTACCCGAGGCTACACGCCTCAAAATCTCCTTGCTAAGATCGCCAAATTTATATTCATCATTACCCGTCATATCATTGACCTTGTCTTTGATCTTACTATCGACTAGTCGACTTAGATCGCCGAATTCATACTCATCATTTCCCGTCACATCATTAATCTTATCTTTGATTGATGAATCTATCGTTCTTGAGAGATCTCCAAACTCGTATGGCTTGCCCGTAATCTATACATTACATATTGATAGGTTAGTTAATGCAAGTATACATTTGCAATATGTAAAGCAACATGAGACATACCTTCTCAACTTTATCACCAATTAGAGACTTTGTAATACCCTTGGTAAAATCCCCAAATCTGTAGCCTTTCTTTCCACCGCCGCCGCCCTTATCACTACCATCATCACTTGTAGCCTTTAATACTATACAACAATATCTTTTATTGAATATCCGTCGTCTACTAGCACTCCATTGTATATACGGCACTGATAACGGTAGTTCAACCTTGCCATCAACAATATCTGATGGGTAATCGATTGATGATTTTTTAATATATTGTTCTCGATTTGACTTTGCTGTTATTTCACGATAGGTGAATCCTGATGTTATATTGATATATAGAATGCATATAAGGAGAATTGGTAGCTTGACCATATTATATCTCTGAATGGGTGCAGTAGAGGGTGAACCAAAACATCAGGAACTCAAACTGAAACTCTCAAAAAGATTTTCTTGCTTTGGGAAGGAGTATCTTTTGCGGTATCTTTTTAAAGTTAGCTGGGGGCAAGGGTATCAGTCGAAGGTCGTAGTTTAGTTAGTTGGTATGTTCTGTATTTTATTACTATATCATTCTAATTTCGAGCCACGGCGTTTACATCATTCTGGATCTTGCTTGATTTCAAGACGCGGCAGCTTTAACCCTCGCATCACTCTTCATTTCTTTTTGCCGCTCATGATAGGCACGTAAAGTGTTTGCATATTCATCTTTCGTCACCAACCCAAGCTTGTATCCTTTCTTAACCTGATCCAAAGATTTCTTGTATCCAGCTCTTGCTGCTAAACTCCAATGTTTGACTGCTCGCTCCCAATTGTCAGCCCTTCCCTCTAATGCACCAAGATTTTGCCTTGCCTCTGCATTTCCACCCATGGCTGCAAGTTCAAAGTAATGTTTCGACTTCTTTATATCTACTTCTACACCTTCACCACAGGCATAGACAATGCCCAAGTTAAAATATGCATCGGCGCATCCAAGCTCTCCTGCCTTTAGGTATAATTCATTAGCCTTTTGCCGATCTTGTGGCAGACCACGAATCCCTTGTGCATACCTCCCAGCGAGATGATGATATGCGTAGGCATTCCCCTTGCCCATTAGGATCTTCGTTTGGTTGATCATCTCTTCATTTGAAGTTGCATGTGGTGTCCTACAAAATGGACAAAGGCCTACTCCTTCGCTCTCTCTCATTGTATACATACAGCCCATACAAATAACCTTTCCACAGCATGAATGGAATATAGGTCGTTTCTCGTCATGTGGATGAGGTAGAAAACAAATTGGACACTCCTCGTTGGGTGGATGCTCTTTGAATAATGCCTCTTCATGTAACTCTGCAACTCTTCTCTCACATGCCTTTTTGTGTTTTGTTCGGTGCTTCTTTTTACATGCCGCATTGCAATATTTCACTGATTGACATTTGTTACATGTATTCATGTCATCACTATTACTCTCTTTACCACACGCAGCGCACTTAGACTTATCATCTCGTATAGATACACTAGGTATCTATACCCTTGGTAATGTCATCGACATTATTTTGTTCACATGATGTGCACTCTTCTTTTTTGCTCGGTATTATTTCTCTACTACTGCCATCAAGTTTATGGTCATTATTATCCTCGATATTACTCATATTTCTAATCTTCTAATATATCACTTATGTTTATTGTTCGTCAAACAGAGAGTATTGTAGATGTATACTGATAGACTACAATAAATAATATGAGAGTATATTATTTTTAGCTTTGTTGTTTGCAAATATAATTATTGACGCGGTGTGTTGGATACTACTACCTATCAAAAGACTGACAAATTGCAATGATTATCTGTTGAATAGCAGTGTATGAAGATATGTATTGACGCCGTACTCTTCTTCTCTACTACGCCGAGCCCTAATAAAAGATCTTTGATTTGGAAGGGTATCTTTTTGGTATCCTATTATCTCTCTATCTTGGGACGTGACACATTTATGGGAGAAGACGGGTCTACTCATGTGCTGTTGTTGGTAAGTCCAGTATCTATGTTATTACACCATCTCTAAATATTCATCATTTCGTCGAGCCGCGGCAGCCTTGTCCCTCATTTCACTCTTCATTTCCTTTTGCCGCTCATGATAAGAACGTAAAGTATTTGCAAAATCATCTTTTGTCACTAGCCCCCTCTTGAATCCTTGCTTTACTGGGTCCAACGATTCCTCATCCCCGGCATTTGCTGAAATCATCCAATGCTTCATGGCTCGTTGTAAATTGCCAGCTCGTGCCTCCAAGCAACCAAGGTTATTCCTTGCCATTATGTGCCCACCCATAGCCGCCAATTCGTAGTAGTACTTAGCCTTCTCTTGATCTATCTCCACACCATGTCCATTTTTATAGAGAACTCCCAAGTTGTAGTATCCATTAGCACTTCCTAGCTCTCCTGCCTTTAGCCATAACTCATTTGCCTTTTGATAATCTCGTGTCATACCATGAGCTCCCATTGAATAGTTACAACCAAGTAAATAATATGCCTCGCCATTACAATTATCCATTAACTTTCTTGTTCTTCTGGTATGCTCTTTATTAGAAGTTGCATTTAGTGTCCTGCAGAATGGGCAAAGGTCTTTTCCTCCTTCGCTCATATCCATAGCATAAATACAACCATCACAGATAGTCTTTCCACAGCATGACATGAAAACTGATGTGTTAATCTTGTATGTGGCAATGTTAGGAAGCAGATTGGACACTCTTCAGGCTCTACCTCTTTGAATAACTGTTCATCATGCAACTCTGCAACTCTTCTCTCACATGCCTTTTTGTGCTTCTTTCGGTGTTTCTTTTTGCAGGCCGCATTGCAATACTTCACTGACTTACATTTATTGCAATTGTTCATATCACCGTTCTTACCCTCCTTACCGCAACTGGCACACTTGGATGCGTCATCTCGTACTGCCACACTGTTAATACCCTCGGTAATGCTATCAACATTATTTTGTTCACATGATGTGCACTCTTCTTTACTCGATGTTATTTCTCCACTACCGCCGACATATTGCTGATCATTATTATCCTCGATATAACTCATATTTCTAATCTTCTTGTCCCAATATATAACACGAATGTTTATTGTTCAAACGTCAAACAGAGACTGTAACAAAAAAAATATGAGAGTATATTTTTTAGTTTTGTTATTTGTTGGAAGATATTGATACTTGATATCAGCACCGACTGCTGTACTACTACTGCAACAGAAAGGAACTAAATCTCTTTATATTCTATTCTATTTACACAGGGATGGGGGTAATACATCGATAGTTAATACACCACACCCTACACAATAGTTGTAGTTAATACACCTTACCCCCACTGATACACAATAGTTGTTTACTAGCTGGCTTCGCCGCTAGCCCTCCGGGGGCCCTCCGGGGGCACCTGCGGTGGGCTTGAGCCTTCGGCGTTAGGGTGTTAGGGAGTAAAATAGTCACAATTCCCTAAAGGACGACGAAGATGGAAATCGCCCCCAAATAGTTTAATTAGATTTGATCAAAAGAAGTTTCTTAACGAATAGGCTAAAATTGATTATCGATCTAACTAGATACTTCAAAAGAACTTCAACACCTACATAGATACGATGTATGAGTAGTGAGGTGAAGTCTTATACTATTGCAATGGACTGACAGAAAGAGGAGACAGGTGGCCACTTTATTCTTCAGTTTTAGACGTAGTGGTTATTCAATAACAACAATAAATAACAACCCCAGCCCCCACCACATCAAAACTGACATCTGCGCCAAATTATGATTGCTATTGCTGCAATTGACACCTACCTTCAAGGTCCAACACTTCGGGGAAAGTCAGCCCTCGAGTTATTACACCTACCAGACCCAACCAAATCAAAAGAAGAGCGAGATCAATATAGACGATATGTTCTCCCATTGGCTACAGCAAGCATCTTGGCGATGGCTGGTCCGGTAGGTATCGATGAATTTTACTGTATTCATTACTATGATTTATGATAATACCCATAAAATTAATCTCCGTCCGTTCTGTCCGTCCTGTATTATCAGCTATATGGTTTTAATGTTTGGGTAAGTTATTATAATTATATTCAGATACTTATACGCCTCTGAGTATGCTGACACATATCATATTATGCCTCTTTTCTATTACTATTAATTCTTCATCAAAATTTAGGTACTCCCACTTTGTCTGGAGATTTATGGTCCAGATGCGCTGTATACAATGAGAAATAGCCTTGTTCTACTCTCATTTAGTATTGGATGGTTTGGATGTATGCCGTTCTTAGCCTTTGCACCACAGAAGCTTCTCTCGTATTCGTCTGGTCAAATGTTACTCATAAGTGCTTGCATGTATAACTTTGGTTTGGTAATTTGTGGTGTAGCAGTACACTTCAGGTCAGATGTGGGTTTACTCTTTTCTCAGCTATTACTGTGTGGGCCTTCGACTGTAGTGTATACGTTGCCTGCTGGTGTTGTAAGTTCCTGGTTTATTGTGCACTGATATTTCATATGGTATCCACTAACACTAACTACGATATGTCAAATGGATCATAGAGTCTGGTTTCTTGGTATCGAGAGATCGGTAACCCTTCACTAGGTGGTGCTTTACATGGATTTTTCTGTGGATTTTGGGCAATGGGCAAGTCTTATGTTTATGCATAAGATATGTTTAATACCACCCTTTACTTCTTTCTGACTTATCTATTATTTGGATAGCGTTCTCATTTTATGGGGCTGCCTTGGCTTCTTTTGATACAGATAACTCCTTTTTCTATGTTGCGGCATTGACATTTCTAATTCAGGTTCCAGGAATATTTCTGTTTAGAACACCAGTTGAGCTGCCACTAAGGCCTACCGACGATGATCAAATATCAGAAACAGTGAACGAAACAACGAAAGATGCAAATGGCAGTGAAGGCGATAATACAAAGGAAGAGGATAGAACTACCAAAAAAGCCGATAGTACTATTGCTGGATTCAAAGAAGCTGATGTTCCACTCATGACTAATGCTGAGTTGAGCCGCACATCACAATCTTGGATTCAACTCTTCACGTGGACAACAGCATTTATACCAGGGGTAAGTTTGAATAGCAAGTGCGCTGCGTATCTCTATTGGTACTTTACACCTCTCACTGTTGTATCTTTTAGTTTGCTGTCAAGTATACCATATCACCCGTGATGTCATCACTTTTCCATGCGACCCCTTTGGTGCAGAGTATAACATCCGCAGCATTCCTGTTTACATATTCTATTGCGAGGCTTTTGACGGGGCTGTTTATCATCCCAAAGCTAACCCTTCGAAGAACCATATTACTCATTGCTGGTGTAGCACCGGTGTTCTACTATTTCATTGGTACAATTGTCAAGTTAGAGCTTCTGTCTACGGGGTGGATGGTAGCCTTTGTCATAGCGTATACGGGTATTGCCTTTACTCTCGGGGCAAAAAAGAGTAAGCAGATCTGTCTTGATCTATCTCTGTTCTCCATCATTTACCGTTATTTATGATAACTCATATTCACTCCCGATATCATCTCCTTAGTATTCTTGTATCCAGTCTGTTTGGAAATGTGGGGTAAAAATAACTACACAGCTATGACTGCTCGGGCGATGACTGCATTTTGTGTTGCAGCCAATATTGGGTAAGATATTTATGCTAATCTGCTCTTTCTCCTGATTCATTTGTTGTACTAATCTTTCTCTTCTATCACAATCTCATTACAGTCCTCTAATCATGTGGCAGGGTTTGAGCAAGGCAGGAGATGTATATATCGATCAATCAAAAAACACTAGTGAAGAACAGATGAGTAATCTGCTGAGCTTTGCAGGGAACAACTTGTTAATTCTCGCCTCACTAGCACTGGTCACTGTAATAAGCTTTGCGTTCTTCATCAAGCCACATGTGTATAAAGGAGTGGTCCGTGGCTCCGAATGAACATATAAAATAAAACTAATTATAAGCTAAAATTGAAGTATGTAGGTTTAAAACAAGTGGAGAACATGTATATTTCCAACCAAACAAAATAAGTAACAGTAAACACAACTAACTACAATACCACTTATCGTACCTAAAACGACCTCAAGGCTTGTGGATTGATAGGTACCATATCCTTTCTATGTCTTTTACAATTTTTTTAGTGTTTGTGCATATCATTTCATTGACTATTGACCAAGAGGAACATCTGTAGATATCGTCGTATCATCATCCTAGGGGGTATGGTATACAGAAAGATCTTTAGTATAGGTATTAGAATAGACTATCAAGAGTAAGTCAACTTCCATACTCATTAAACTTGAAACGAATGAACAAATGGTCCCATATCACTAGATAACTCTAATCCTTGTCGTTTACCAAAGCTGCCGGCAACAAAGTGACAAAATGATGTATCTAATGAACTATTATCCCATTGTGGTACTTCTGATACGTCATTTTCTGAACTAGTCTGCTCTTCTTCTGCTTCTTCATTACCATTTGGATGATCAACCTTCCATTTCAAATGTCGTTTAACATGTGCATCGTATATCTTTTTTAGTTTCTTCATTTGACTCTTTGATATTGCATTCCCTTCTACATCTTTTGTTGGTAATTCATCTTCGTTCCATTCGCTATACTTTGTTGTATCTTTGAAGAGTTGATTTGGTTGTATACTTGGATGAGTTTGCTTGTTGGTATTGTTGCTATTGTTTTGCTGTTGTTGAAGAAGTGCTTTGCGTTTTGTATACCATTCTGGCAGATCCTGTGAGTTGATCTTACACTGTTCTTCTAACAATATACCCTTTACACATTCATTAAAGTAGTTATATAATTGTTCACCATCTTCTTTATTAATCTGTCCATGATATTGTATCGATTTACCCATTTGTTTCACTTTACTTATCAAATTTGCTTGCGGTACGATGACTAATGAATATGATGATTCAACCTCGGCTGCTAATGCTAATATAGATTTGGTTGATGATTCGCCATCACCCCATAATCCAGTAGTCACTATTGGTAAGTTGAGTAAAGTTTGGGCTGCTTGTTCAACTTGTACTTTGGTTGTTGTTGATGCAAATGAAATGTATGCTAGGATACCACAGTAATTCTCGCCACCACCGCCGACGGTAACATAGTCTAGCTCATCTATTAGTAGTTTACATTCACGGAAGCGCTGAACAACGATGGAGACGCTCATATTGTTCACCAATACCTCTCCTGTCGCCTTATTATACCAACTTCACACTCTCATAAAAAAATGCGGTATCCTTGATTTTATTTTTTTCATGTTGCAGTTAGTTGGCTCCGCACAATTCAATATCGCGTACTTATTGCTACCATTGATGTTTGGCCAATAAGTACATTAGTATACTGCAGGTATAACCAATATATCAGTTTCGATTGTAGTAGTTTTTTCATCACAGTAGTGTAAGGATTGATATACCTAAAGAGTCTGAAAGTTATTTGTGTTTTTGAGAGTTACTAATTCTTAGATAGAATGAGTGGTAGTAGTATTTCCGGTATTGATGCTGTAACTGAGGGTATCAATAAGATTGCTATACTTCATTCGGAGGTACAAATATGTGCTAGTTGTGGCAAGGAGGGTAATGCCGACGATATGAACACATGCAACAAATGCAAGGAGGTCAAGTATTGCAACGCGGCGTGCAAGAAGAAGCACAGGAAGAAACATAAAAAGGCATGTGAGGATCATATTAGAAAAGCTGCCGAATTAAGAGATGAAAAATTGTTCAAAGACCCTCCACCGCCTGAAGAGTGTCCAATCTGTTTCCTACCAATGCCACTGGAAGCCAATCAAACAATGTTTAAACCATGCTGTGGGAAATTGATCTGTATTGGTTGTATTCATGCAATGAAGATGAGTGAAGGAAAAGACTTATGTGCTTTCTGCCGGACGTCACCGCCAAATTCAAATAAAGAAGAGATAAGATTATTGAAGAAACTAATGAAAAAAGGCAATGGCGATGCATTTAATTTTCTCGCATTTTTATATGCACATGGAAGAAAAGGGTTATCACCAGATCATCAAAAGGCAAGTGAATTATATCTTAAGGCTGGAGAGCTTGGATGTGTTGAAGGATATCACAACTTGGGCAATTCTTATTATAATGGTCGGGGCGTGGTAATAGATGAAAAGAAAGCTAAGTACTACTACGAACTGGCAGCTATGATGGGAAGTCCGGTGACAAGATGGTGAGAGTTTTGTTGATGCGGCGACTCGTCTCCATTTTATAAGATTAATATGACAATAACAATGATACAGCAAAGTAGAAATATCATACCGCTACGTGGTATATCAGCGGCGGTGGTCTCAAAAAGTGGACACAAGATATGCACATTAATTCGTCAACTTGCAACAACAACAACAACAACTCCTCTACTCTCTTCTCAATTCAAATATGAACCATGGTTAGACTATTCTGAAGGCATCGATAAACCACCAACAATTAAAAACTTTATCAATGGATCTTTTGAAACAGCCACACGAGACACAGGTCGAGGATATAGCGTTAAAGATACGCCACTTTACAATCCATCAACAAATGAAATACTCTCATATGTTCTGGAAAGTAATTATGTCTACTTGCCAAAAGGAGAGAATGCATTAGAAAATGCAGTGTCAGCTGCCAAAGCTGCGTATCCAAGTTGGTCCAATACACCTGTACAAACTCGACAAAGACTTTTGTTAGATTATGCACACTTTTTACATAAACCAGAAGTTCGTGAGGAGATTGCTTATTGGATAACGTTAGAACAGGTAAGAAGGATGTAATATGGTTGATCTTTTGCTTTGATGAGTTGCAATATACTAACATTAGAACAGGGCAAGACTACAACAGATGCAATGGGTGATGTTTGGCGTGGATTAGAAGTTGTGGAGGCTGCTACTCGAGTTGGTACTGATATGTTAGTAAGTAGTTAGATTGATGCAAAAGTGTATATCTTATGAGCATTCATATACTAACTCTTTATCCTCTTTGACACAGGGAGATTCATTGCAAAACTTATCAAGTGGATTGGATACAGTTTCATATCGAGTTCCATTAGGAGTATGTGCCGGCATAGCACCATTCAACTTTCCAGCAATGATAGCACTTTGGATGTTTCCTTTGGCAATTGCAACAGGCAATACATACGTGTTAAAACCAACAGAGAAGGCACCATCTGCCGCTCTTCTTCTTACCAAATATCTACATGATTTAGGCCTACCGCCAGGAGTAGTCAATGTTGTCAACGGATCAAAAGATACAGTCAATGGTATAATAAAGCATCCAGATATCAAGGCAATATCGTTCGTTGGATCAAACATAGCCGGAGAGCATATACATGATGTGGGTAGTAAGCATGGCAAGCGAGTACAAGCAAATCTAGGGGCTAAGAATCACGCTACAGTTTTGCTAAATGATGCAGATCGAAGTAGTACAATCAAGGCATTAGTAGGGGCTGCTTTTGGTGCGGCGGGTCAACGGTGCATGGCATTATCGGTGGTGATATTGGTCGGTGATTTAGAGGATGGCAAAAGTTGGGCGCAAGAGATTTGTGAAGAGGCATCCAAGTTGAAAGTTGGTAATGGATTTGATGAGAGTACAGATGTTGGCCCGCTGATTAGTATTGATGCAACAGAACGAGCAGAAAGTATCATACAACAAAGTATAGATGAAGGAGCTACCTGCATGTTAGATGGTCGAGGTGTAACAGTGGAAGGATATGAAAAGGGCAACTTCTTAGGTCCGACAGTCATCAATCTTAGTCATGAACAATATACAAATCCAAACGAGAAGATTACCAATCCAGCGTATACGGAAGAGATATTTGCACCAGTATTAACTGTCCTAACAGTGCCAACATTAGATGATGCTATATCAATATCAAATAAGAATCCATATGGCAATGGCACAAGCATCTTCACAACATCGGGCGGGGCGGCACGAAAGTATCAATATGATATTGAGGCAGGACAAGTGGGTATCAATGTTCCCATACCAGTACCACTGCCATTCTTCTCCTTCACTGGAAATAAGGCTAGTATTCGTGGTGATATCAACTTTTATGGCAAGTCTGGTGTCAACTTCTTCACACAGCTAAAGACGGTTACTAGCAATTGGCAATATAACAAGGGTGCCGACTTGGGTGGAGTTTCAATGCCTCAAATCAAGTAGTAGAAGTATCGGTTAGTTTATACGTTATGTAGTAGTACCGGGTAGTTTAATGAACAAATGAGTTACAGCAGTTAGTCAAAACGTATGTCAATAGTGATCTTCAATCTAAGGAGGTTGTTGTGGTGGCTTAGAGAACACATCCTTCAAGATTCCGAGTTCAATCCAAGCCTGCACTTTTGCCTCAAATTCTTGAATCTGTCTCTTGGCATCAGATGATTCCAGCATCCTTAACTCTTGAATATCGGCAAGAGCTTGCTCGAGTGCTAAAACTTCTGCTTTGTGTTGCTCGTCAAGTGTCCTAATCTCTTCTTTGTATTGCTCCGTAGCCTCGTCAAATAGGAATTTGACAGCTTCGGTCGAATTAGAGTCAGCAGCTACATGAAATGGTTGTCTACCCTCTTCATCGACGTAGTTTACACCATCCTTGAATGTGGTATAGACTATTTCCAAGGCTGTCATGTTATCGTGAGCTGCAGCATGATGAAGAGGTAGTGCACGAGTGTAATCACTGTGGCGTAATGCCTTGGGATAAAGAACAATGACCATATCAAGTATCAAAGCTGGTACGTTAGGATGACGACAGATCATATGCAAGAGCATCTCTCCACTCGATGGATCAACCTTCTCCGCTACCTCAGGGTATTGATCTAATGTACTCTCAACAGCAGACCAATTCTCTTTAGAGACAAAACGACGAAGTTGATCCCAATCACTTGTGATATCCACGGTCATGGCAGCTGAGCATTTCTCATCTAGTTTAGAACGAGCTTGCACGCCACGAACAAGGGCTTGAATACGCATGGCAGAGTAGATGGAAATGTAGTATGCTTCACGTGCTTGTACACTTCGAACAAGGGCTTGAATCTTGATAGCAGCGGGGATAAAAGTCTCGTTCATCTCAAGGTAGAACAACCTAACAACATGTGCGTGGTAGGCACGCTGGATAATGGAGGCAGCTTTGTTCCTCTTACGACGTATGACGGAGGGATGAGTAGAAAGTGGTGGTGGAGGAGCTCTCTTGAGTAGTGAGCTTTGTTTCTCCCTCCTTCTATCTTCTTCTGTAGCATATCTTGATAGTGGATATGGGAATCTAGATGATGATTCGTCGACCTTGGTTTTCTGTGGTGAACACTGAGGACGTCTTGGTGGAATCATTGTGTGACGACTAGATGAGGCCACGCCATCTTCATTTACATACAAAACAGTGCCAGTAGTAGAGAAGCTTTTATCATCGTCGAGTTGTTGAGAGTTGTCTGATGATGAATCGTCGTCCTTCATCTCTGCCTTCATCTTTGCAACTCGTCGACGGGCGAGAAATCCTCTTGCTACACTTTGAACGCTCTCTGCATTGATTTTTCTTACCACTGGGTCGTCTTTGAGGAGGAAGAACGTTCTGTTTTCACCTGTAGTCTGATCATGATAAAGAATTGTGCCTTGTGGTAACTTAATCGGTTCGGGTGATAAGACATTTTGCGTAGCAAGTGGCCAGCTTCTAGTACATGTTTTCTCAAAGTTTGTCATAGCATCTATGTTCAAACCAACGTCTCCACTTTCACTACTCTCGACAGATGCTAGTACGGCATTTGCCGTGGGAGACGGCTCGTCGTCGGCATTGCTCTTCGTTGAACAATTGCCCATGTTTAGAAGGAGATGTATGATCTTTGATTCGTAAGTGAACTGAAACTATGAAAGAAAAAGTAAAGAAAAGTTTTTGTCGAACTTTTTTAGCGGGGTGCTGACAATAATAATTAAATAATAAGCGGAGTATTACGACACGGTTTCATATCATAGCAGTTTATCTTATAGCTCATATTCATAGCTTGTATAGTATTCACTCATAACATGGTAATCCCCTTGTCCATGCTTTATCCTCCTTTACCCCTCTCTTCTTTGTATTTACTCAATCATACGACTCTTCTCCCGTGTTGTCTTATTCTCAATATGAATCTCCATCTCCGCCACTATCAAACTGATTCAATGCTTCTCTGGATACATATCGATTACGAAAGTCTAACCTCCAATTGTCCACCGAGTCGTCATCATCCGAATAGCACCCTCCGTAACCATCTTCGTTATAATCATTCATATAATCCGAGTCGTTATCATCGGGATAATCATTGCCATCGTAACCCTCATCGTTGGAATCATGCTCTTCTTCATCTCCCATTGAATCATCATCTCCATTCATTGTATCACCATTGTGATAAAACTTTTGTACGAACCGGTCATCGTCATCCTCTGCTTCTCCACTCTTCTTCTTGCCATTCGATGGATCACCTTCCAATACTAACTCACCCTTTTCATTCCAATATCCAAATCCTTGTTGTAACTCAATCAAGGCACAGTCTTGTTTGTTATTACCGCCACCGCCGCCACGTGATGATAAGGTATCGTTATCTTCGTCTTCCTCTTCTGAAAGCGCAGATGAAAGTTCAAGCCCGGGTATCGAGTCAGAGTTTGCAGAGCTTGGACGTAAGAATTGAGACTTGGGTTTACCACCAGCCTGCTTTGAATCGCCAGCCATTTCCGTCGTCTCTTCTAAACAGTATACCTGTATACATCAAGTGGGTAGAAAGTTAGCAACTAGGCAGGTACTGAAACAAGCATAAATCAATTGCAATTGCAACACATTGTCAAACTCACCTCATAGTAATACTCTCCGTCATCATCATCCTTGCCATCCTTCGTACTGGCAATCCATCGCTTCTCACCCTCCTTCAATACATCCACCACAGCTTTATATCCACCCAACATAGCGGGTGTATTACCATCATCATCTATAATAGTTGGATTGGCACCCATATCATTTAACAAAGTAGTAACACCTAGAAAGTCACCGTATAATGCTGCATAATGTAATATCGTACGTCCTTTTCCAACTATACATGAATTCCTAACATCCACTTCTGGTATCAATACATGAGATGGTAGATAGGTATGATTCACAATGAGTTTAGCCCGTTCTGTATTGGTATTGTATTCTAATCGATTATCACTCTTGAGGAATGAAATGTAATGTAGGATAGAACCACCATTTTGTTTTTGGATTGATGATAAAGAGTAGTTTAATAGTTGGACAGTTTGTGCATCAAGCTGTGTTGGTGGTTGAGTTGCTGCCGCTGCTGATGGTACTGCCGTTGTGGTTGTACTACCGATACTAAACTGTTGTTGATTCTTCTCATTCCATGATTGTACCTTGCCCTCAATCAACGCCTCAATGACATTATAACAATTCCGTCGAGCAACCGAATCTGGACTTGATATACTATATGCCATACTGTTCAATCCTTGTCGTGCTAAAATGGATGGTGTATTACCTTGAGAGTCTTGGATTGTTGGATTGGCATTGAAATCTGTGAGAAGGGTACGTATACTGGTTAGGTCTCCGTACAGTGCTGCCATGTGTAGTATTGTACGTCCTTTCCCTTCAGTTTCCTCTTCCCTTCCACCTATACTACCACTGGCCATTCCCTCTTCACCGCCACAACCCTCACTACTACCGAGTTGATAATCAACAAATAATTTACCCTTACCATCTAATCTTGGATCATGTAATAAAAACGCTAGGTGTGGTGAAACAGATCCTGTATTTTGATTGTTTATTGATTGTAATGAATAATCGATTAGTTTGATTGTTTCGGGAGGTAGTCCGTGATTGTTGCTGCTGTTCATTGATCTGTTGGTATTTGAATTGTTGTTTGATCCACACATACTGGTGGAGTTGTGATTACCAAAACTGCTAGTATTAGCACTTTCCATAGTAAAATCACATTCCAATACATTCCTCGTTTGTTCTACTACCCATTTGCCTGATAATTTGCGTCGTTTCTTCTGCCTCATTCCGCTGCTATTGTTAGCAGCAGTTCCATCTTCATTATCATCTTCACACTTCTTCTCTTCCTCTTCATTGTCAGTTGGTCGAGGACGCATTCGGTTTATACGTTGTCCACTTCCTTTAATGATAACTTTTGGTATCTCTCCTTCTTTGCCGCCCGTGCTATTCTTCAACCCCTCGCCGCCGCACATACTACTGTCTTCATCTCCAGCACCAACAGCATTATTATCGTCAGAACCATCACTTTCCTCTTTGAGCATAACATCAACAATACGCAACCATTTACTCTTCTTCTCTTCACCATCCTCATTCGATACTGACCAACTAGAAGAAGATGCACTATTACTACTCAATGCTAACAAATCCCTATTCTCTTCTCTACGCTCTCGTTCTTTGTTTTGTAGATTTACCTTGCCGCGCTCTGTGCCCGTCGCCGTCAGACCGGCATCGGGATTGCATGGGTCTACTAATGCTAATTGTTTTTGTAAATTTGTAATTTTACGAAATGTTACGGTACGTTTTGGTTTTGTTGGTGGTGCCGGTATATTATCGTCTGTATTGTCTTTCATAGCTTCCGCATTATTCTCTGTACTGTTGGTATTGTTGGTGGATAAATTGTTGGAGAAGGGAGGGTCCTTATCCTGCGGTGGCATCTTATTATTATTGTTGAACGATGAATTGTTATTTTGAGAAGCACCTCTTCTACTAGCTGGAGTTTGTACCAAACTATCACTACTATTAGCACTGCTGCTGCCAAGCTCTAATGAAGAAGCCGCAGCAGCATTATTAAAATCCAGGTTCTGCTGCAAATCAGCACCACCACCACTTATATTAGAATTATTATCATGCAAACTAACTGCTGAATCCATTCTTTTTACCAATTCATTCATTTTACGACGTTTCTTATTTCTACCACCACCACCATGCTCATCGTCATTAGTAGAAGATGATATACAGGGCAATGTTAGCTGGATACGATCTGGACCTGTTGATACAATATCATTAGTAGCTGAGGTATGATTGATAAAATTGTTGGTAGAGTTTGCAATGTCATGAAAAGTTGTTTTGGATGTTGGTCGACGTCGCTTTACTCGTAGGAATACACGCGTGGTATTATTATTTGTTGATGACATATTATTAGATGAGTTGGTAACGACCCTGTTATGGTCCGCTGATGTATAATTGGTAGAGTTATTCATTGTTGTTTAATTAATACATAGTGCCGCTGCACTGCACAAAATAAAATTTGTGATGAGTTGCTGAGATGTCTACAAGTGTAATATATCTCATTTTCAATTTGCTTACGATATAGTGCTTGTGCTTAGGTACGATATCGTAGTTTATTGTTTAGTACTTGGTTGAGTTGGTATGGTCGGTGCTGGAAACGATGGCGTATTCAGTTGTATAGGCTTTAACATCATATTATTATTCATATTCTCTGTATATTATTTGACATCGATGTTGATCGGTAAGTGAAAAAGAAGCTCCGTCAATGAATCTACTATTTGTTGATGTTATTATCTTTTCTATAGTATTATCTCACCACAAGTACTCGTATTGTTCTATTCGATATCACAATCACAACAACGCATAGACCAATTAGAGAGTATATATTAAAAGATAGTTATTATTAATATGAGCGACGGCGGCGATATCATGTTATCATGTGCCAACTGTGGTAAGGGTGAAGAGAATAGTAACAAACTAAAAAAATGTAGTGCATGTTTATCGGTCAAATATTGCAGTGCTGCTTGTCAAAAGGCCCATCGTCCACAACATAAAAAGGCATGTAAAAGGCGTGCTGCCGAGTTACATGACGAGAAGTTATTTAAAGATCATCCACCCCGAGAAGAGTGTCCTATCTGCCTTCTTCCCTTATCTGGGGAAACGGAAACAGAACTGTTGCAAGCGTGTTGTGGTAAAGTCATATGTCATGGTTGTATTTATGCAATGGCAATGAGTGAAGGAGGAGCAGCTTTATGTGCATTTTGTCGGACACCACGAGCTAGTTCTGGTGAAGAATACAATGAAAGATTGAAGAAACTAATGGAGAAAGGTAACGCGGAGGCATTTAACCTGATGGCTTATACGTATGCTACTGGAAAAAGAGGGTTGCAACAAGATTATCAAAAGGCTCGTGAGTTATTTCTGAAGGCGGGAGAGCTTGGATGTGCTCAGGCATACTACAACTTGGGTGTTAGCTATGATAATGGACATGGTGTGGAAAGTGATATGAAGAAAGCTACATACTATTGGGAACTTGCGGCTATAAGTGGGCATATAAAGGGAAGGTATAATCTTGGAATGATGGAGGGGAAGGCTGGAAATTATGTTCGAGCAATGAAGCTCTATCTCATTTCAGCAAGGGCTGGAGATAAGAAATCTTTAGAAGCGATTAAGGCAGGATTTACAGTGGGATCATTACAAAGGATGAATATGCCAATACCCTTCGGTCATACCAAAAGTCACAAAATGAAATGAAGAGTGATGCAAGGGACAAAGCCGCAGCATACTATGGATATGCTTAGTTGAATGCTCAGCATGAGAAAGAGACACGAGTAATAAAAGAATGCTTTAGTCAGTCTCCAGTCTCCAAAATCACTACTGGTTTTATAGGCAATTGGGTTCCCTTGCTAAATCATAATAATAAGATAACATTCATATCAATAGATTGTTTGAGTCTTTATGTAACGTACGAGCTCGCCACTTATGCTGGGAGTTTTCAATAATGTGTAGGGAAAGTAATATGGCATTGCATCATTGGCATAATAACATAAACAGCAATTATATGAAATTATAAACGTATCATATATCCATTTCTAAATGCAAGTGATAATAGAAGTGGACGTATTCTAAATTTGCTGTTTATGTTTGCCTATGTATAAGCCGTACTGCTTCCCCTGTTAGCAACATTTGCAATACCCACCCGACACATTACTATCTACTCAACCCCATTTGGCATTGATCATGGAAGCCCCCTTCAAACGAATGCCAACAAGTGATGTTTTGATATTTAGTGTAGGCCTTGGGCACGGTCATACTTTTGCCACTGCTTGCACATATCTTTATGCTTGGGTACATTTGCAATCTGACAAGCCTTGCTGCAGTATTGAATACGCTCACAACCTGTGCATATGAATAGGCCAGTTCTCTCTTTCATCTGATTGCAGCCCAAGCACTTTCCCATCTTTGGCATGATGGATTTTATTTGGGCATATAATTCATCTAGACAATTGCACGTAGAACGAGTAACGAAGTATTTCACCAATGAACGTTGACATCCACCCATGATATCGACATTTCTCATCCAAATCTTAGCATCTCGATGATCTAATCTACCCAGAGGAGCAGGCGAGGATGGAACATATGAATCAATAATCATCACAGCAGCTGCACAAGTGTGAGCCATTATTGCTGAATTATCAGGGCCAAGCATTCCAAGAAGGAAGGACACCCCAGTACTTATGAAATTATTCTTAATAATCTCCCGATTAGATTCATTATTAATTGCCTCTGGAAATTTGTTATATGCTCCTGATAGTGCATCGGCAGTCGATTTTGCAGATAAACTGAGATTATTATTTAACCCCGATATATTGTTTAAAATGATTTTAAAGAAGGTGTTGATGAAGTCGCTAATATGTTTGTTGTTTGTTTTTATTAAACCGTGCTCACAACATGTATTCGCTAGGCTTTGCAAAGAAGTGTCACCACTTGTATTATTAGCAGCGGCTGCTTTATTGGCCTTTCTTGCCTGGCCCTTGATCTTCTTCCTAGACTTCGACGGCATCCTCGACGTATACTATGCAATTCAATCTTTAGATATAAAATGAGAAGGTGCACAGATTTTACTTGTGTTTGATTCTATACTTTTGTTTGTGTTGAATCCGTTAGGATCGATTCCACTAATATTGAATGTATATTGTTGGTATATAGTATTGCAATTTAGTTGTAAATAAATCATTAATCGATAGCGGTAGGCGGCTCGAGGTCCGTGTGTATGATTTAGTTCTGTAGTTGCAATTGCTAAGAAATTTTGTAGTGTATCTTCTAACGAGAAAAGCTTATCATGTTCTAATATTTCAACTACCAAAGTGCCACCATTCGAAAGATCATTAAAAACTAATGTACTTATATTATCAGCATCCAAATGCTTTTATTCTAATATCAATCCAACCAATCTATGGTACCTTTCTCTTAGCAAAATATAATGTGACAATCACCGGGGCCTTTTCAAATCAAAAAGATTCGGTATCTTCCCCACCGCTCCAAGGGGATACCGGCCCGGTACACTACGTAGAGACCTACATAGGAATTAAAAGATTCCCGTCTCGTACTCATTGAGCCCCTCTTTATTTGGTCGGGCTGGCGCTCATGAAAAATTGCCGCCGCTCATCGCACAAACTCACCATGATAAAATTAACACTCAACCCATTATACTTCAGTCTGTATGGATTATTAATGCAGCATCATCAGATCTTAGTGACCTTTTTGACAGGCGGCCTCATCAGTATATATACCATTGTCTTCTAAAAAAGGTAACTAAGATAGCCATAGAAGAAAAAGGGGCACGGCCTAGAGCCTCACCACCTCCTGATGAACCATCTTATGAATAGTTGCCTATCGACCATGATATCACCACCATATGAACTCACCCACACGCCACCAACATATCAGACATCACTTTGAACCCTACCAATACTCGTAGTAACTTGGTGGCAGCGTTACAAACCGCGAACGCTACTAACAACTACGATTTATGCCTCAGCGGATGATACGAAATAGGTGATACTCGACCGTTCACCTCTTGGATATCCATTGCAATGGACACACCTTCC
>Ga0214477_100053_pt1 | contig 68743 bp, 53 predicted proteins | sample M1_20Mar14CPVII9_FD_165058 | JGI IMG/M metagenome (GOLD analysis project Ga0214477, IMG submission 165058) | Marine eukaryotic communities from Monterey Bay, California, United States - M1_20Mar14CPVII9sort6BwellC16 | ecosystem: Environmental > Aquatic > Marine > Unclassified | place: USA...
ATCTTAATAATAATGAGGTATTTAATAATTCAACATCATTCGACATATCCGATATTAATAACACTAGCGGCGATACACTTAATTCTACACTTGATGAAACATTGGATACACTACCAACAACGAATGATCAATCCTTAAACAGTAGCGGTGGAGATGATGGGGATTCAACAATGGGAAGCAGCGGCGGTAGTACGTTAGATTCATTAATGGGTACTACTTCTCAAGATATTGATAATAAAGACGGGGATGGTTTAACTAATGATGTTAATAATTCCGCACCCGCTGATACAATAGTTGTTGCCCAAGATGGGGACGTAGATGAGACTGCCGATATGAGCAACGAAGAGGAGGGAGGTGACGAAGTAGTGGACGTAAGTGTGTTGGAAGCGGTCGGCGATGAAATGAATATGGAAGGAGAAGATATGAGCAACAGTATGGAAGACGAGGGTGGCAGCAGTGTAGCAACAGCAGGAGATAATATGATGGAAGAGAATACATTGGACATGTATACCAACAATCGTCGTCGCAATCGGAAGTTATTACGTACTGCTTCTCATACCAATAATGACGGGGGAATAAGTCGTCGTCCTAACATCAATATCAAGGATATAGGAAATAGACAATTACGAAGTTTACAAGATATGTCATCAACTACAACTTCCGAAGGCGGCGGCAGTGGTGGAGAGGGAATGGAAGCAAATTCATCCGATAGTACAACAATTACAGAAGAGAATGGATTAGTTGACGAGATTGGTACAACGATGACGACTTCTTTAGCAGCAGATAGTAAAGACATGGGTACTGACGAGGTAGTTAAGGAAGATGATGGTCTTACGACTGTGAAAGAGGGAACAGTTGTGATAGCTGATGATGGTGGGGACAGTAACGTTGATGAGGAAGGGCCTTCTATCTTCCCCGAGGCACCAGATGATATTAGCGGCGGCGAAGAGGCTCCATATGATATTAACGGAGAGGGGATGAATAGCACCGACAGCACTGCCATTGTTAGCGAAGAAGATACAATAACCGACGAGACATCATCCGCCACCGCCACCGCCGAACAAACACGTCCAACAGTATCATTCCCAATATGTCCCAACTCCAACCTAAAATTTACATCCAATGCTGTGGGTGTTGCAATCAATGCTGAACCACTCATACTCCAAACTCCATCGCGATTCAATCCCATTGATATATATTGTATTACGGACACTATTAGTATTACCGAATCAAGTGGTATTGACATATCCGGTATTGAAGAACAACAACAGACACGATCATGTACAATGAGTGGTGGTGATGTTCATATCTTAATTGAACATAATGGACATGGTAATAGTGATAATGACGTCAATTCAAATATCAAGGCTAATGGACAAGAGGGTATATCGAATCATTATCCTATATCTATATCAGGTATTACATTTGAAAATGCATCCACGTCATCTATTCACATGTTAGATCCCCGTGGGCCTATTACATTTACAGATTGTGGATGGCAAAACAACAATAATAATAAGGCGGCGGCAATAGATGATGATGAGAATGTGGGTACAATTGTTATTGATGGACGGTATACCGGCTTTGATTGGACACCGACACCACCTACTTTATCATCATCTTCGTCATCAGAGGGGGCAGACGATTCGTCGGCTGGCACCGAGGAGGAGGTATCAACGACGAACACAGATGGCGGAGAAGGTGTGGAAGGGCGTAGGGTGTTACAATCCGAGGCGGAGTTTATGCCTCGGGCTATGATTTCTATCGAGGATAGTTCATTCAATGTAAGTTGTATACCTTGCCTTATCTTTGGCGGTTGTGTGTCATATGTTTATATGTGTGCCACATGTTCATATGATATGTCTTTATCCCCATACCTCTATACTAACACACTATTTCTTTTCACCATCTCATTACCCCCACTACCCCTCAGGGAAACACGGGTGCATCCTCAATCAAGATAGCCTCATACTCTCAGGGCTTACCACCCCCAGCAAGTGATACTAAACAAGATGGATCATCCATCTACTTCACAATCAAGGATACAATGTTCATTAACGAACAAGCCAAGACCTCAATCATTAATAACGACGGTGGACAGTTACAAGTCGAGGGAACGAGCTTCATTGGTAATAATGCCACATCTATGATTAGTTCAACGACGAATGGTACCCTACACATGACGGATACGTCATTTAATCAGAATGATCTCCAAGGTACTGACGGTGGCGTGGTTGTGTTAGAGGAAGGTTCCGTGCTCAAGATGAATACTGGTAACTGTGGACAGAGTAATAACGCTCCTGTTGCCCCTCTTGACTCGTTAGTTGAGGCAGGGGATGATACTAATACCACCATGTCACAAGATGTTGACATTGTACCCTCGACCAATACCACACAAGATGATGTCACCACAGCCGAATCAAGTACAGCGGCAGCAGATACTACTATCACAACAAGAAGGAGTCTTAATGTTCTTAGCCGAGTTGACATGAACAGTCTAGAACAGAGCTGTGATGGAATTAGTTCGTCTGGTGTCTGTAATGCCTTTGTATCATGCGACCCTGACACCGTTGTTGTTATAGACATACCCAAAGAAGAGGCACCACCCTGCTATTCAGAGTGGGAAGGTCTCATTGCTGGTGTACGAGATAGAGTAGTGACAAATACTCGAGACTTTATCATCTGTCCCGGATCACTTCTCGTACTTGATGATACATCATCTCCGGTAATACTTGACTCGGATTACATTACCGTTCAATGTGGTACATCTGACGAGCCAGCTAACGACTGTATCATTAGTGGTGGATACTCTCAATTTAACATCCTTGGATCGCCTTCCGGTGTCGAACTTGCTCGACTAACCATGAGCGGATCTACTGGCTCGTCCATCATGGCATTTGGTACATCGGACGCCACATTAAGTCTACGAGATTGTGAATGGACAAATAACAAGGGTGCTAGCGCCATTCTTGTACATGATAACGATGCTCTTCCTATACTTCGAGAAAACTTTGTTGGTCCGTTGGACATTAAACCTTTACTTGAATCATCAGTTAAAGGAAGTGGAATGGCAATTGAGGTACATGATAGTAGGTTCGCGGATAATGAGTTTGAATTCGGTGCCATTTCAAATGTGGGTGGTACACTTTCGGTCTACTCAAGTCGGTTTACTAAGAACAGTGGCAAGGGAGGTGATATTGTCGTGACGAATAGTGGATCGTGTAATGTACAGAGTAGCTGCTTCTCAGAGTCGTCATCAATCCTACCAGGTATCATCTTTATTCAAGACGGCTCAACTATGGGTGGTAAGATGAATTACGGTGCCGATAGTAACACGGCAGGAGGCGCCACAGCTGATACAAGCTGCACTTATGTCTTTAAAGAGGCAGCAGGATCGGATTGCCTTTCACCTCTAGACAATGGAATGGATTGCACTGGTAGCTGTATGGCATTTACAACAAGTTCATGCCCATTAGATTCAGACTTTGTTGGGATGGAGCCTGTAGCCGCACCCAAGGATGAGATCCCCGTTCCTGCTAGTACTAGAAGTGAAGGGTCAGGTGGATCCTCTAAGATGGTGCCAATTATAGTAGCTTCATTGGTAGGTGCATTCATTGTGTTTGGGTTTATTGGTATCGTAATGCGGAGACGAAAGAAGAAGCCAGATGTGGTTGCAAATTCAAGTAGTGGTGGAGGAAGGCGATGTTCATGCTTTCCATGCAAGAGAGGAGGCAAGAATAACACCACAGTTGATGAGGATGTTGAGTTCTCACCGAATGACTATGATTAGATATGAATCTTGACAAGAGAGAAGAGACACGAATACGTACATTGGCCAATCTATTTCATTAACTAAAACTACTTTGGGGGGATTAGATAGTTATAATGATGTGTATAGCGTTATAGGATAGAAACTTTGGCTGTTTTATACTCATGACACATAAATTCTATTGGCTGTTTTGGAAGTTCTCAACACATGAACAACACATGTGATCCCCGAGACATTCTTTCATTTCTTCACATTCATTACAGAAATACAAATAACAGTTTGAACACTCTGTCGATGGTGAGCATTCCTCGCAATATAGTTTCTCACACTTCGTGCACCAACTGGCAAATTCACTTCCATCTTCCTCTGTACAATTATAGCAGAAATGTTTTAGGCATAGTGTGCATGTACAATTCTGCGTTCCGTTTTGATGTGGGGCTACAATTGGGCTTGTCCATTCCCGACCTCCTGTGAGGAGTGTATCACATTTAAAACAATAATATCTTTGACTCATCAAGTAATCATCATACCTGTCTAAGAACAATGTCATACTTGTACTTTTTGAGTTTCTCCAATTCTTCGGAAATTCTAATTGCTTTAGACTACTCCCTCTATTGATGATACTATCAAGTATGGGTATAAGTACATCTTCAAATAATAATGGTTCTGGTTCAATTATAGGTGATTCATGCTTCCCTACCAAACTCAAATCGATCTGTTCTATTGCAACTGATGAACGCAGTGTATCTAATCCACTACCACTAATGTTGACACAACCGGCGAGCTTTAATATGTGTAGATTGTTCACGGCATCTATACCCCTCAGCATCTTATCTATATCATCATCTGATAACTTAGCCGCTAAATTCTTCTCAATATCACCAAAGTCTAATATATTCCAATTGGTTGAGGATATAATTGTGTTGCTAGTTTGTGTTTGTTGAGAAGTATTGGAGCTTATGCAAATAACGCTACTGAAGGTTTAGCTAAATAACTTGATATACCAACTAATAAACCATCTGGAAGGTCCGTAATGCAGAGTTTGTTAGGGGTAGTAGTCCTCTGGCGTTTGTTATTGTTGCTCATTATATACAAAGTCCTTTGAAAGTTGCTCACAAGATGTGTCACTTTTCAATTGCAATTGTTTGCCGTCGTGATATACCACTACCGCCGACGCTACACACTATAATATATATTTAACAAGTTATAAATATATCAGCAGATGAGCTTGATATAAACTGCAGCAAACCAAACAATAGGATGAAGAAAGTATTGAAAGAGATAAACACAAAAATTACAAATGATATTCTTGCTATTTTGCTCACAGAGATATATTCTTTGAGTTTTTGAAGTATCAACTAACGACGATTTACACATTTACGTATATATACCACGTCTCTTTTACATAAGTGTTTATTGATTTGCCGCCTCTCCATAGCACCCTTCATCTCACGCAGACAAACCAAATCTCAAACGGTAGGAGTAAAAAGATTCAGGACAAAACGCATTGGTATCCTCCCCCAAACTTAAGTGTAAGATGGTGTGGCCTATTAAGCATAAAGTTCTGTGTTAGAACATAACATCGTGAGATATTGAAACAAGGCAACGAATAATATCATTGATTGATACCATGAGCAACACCGACTCTCCGCTGACGACATCTCCGCTCGACGAGAGACCAACAAAGCGAATTAAAATTACATCTAATTCTGATACACTAAGTGATGCTGTATCACCTTCCTCTTCTTCAGTATGCCTATCTCCAGATATATGGGCATTAGTAATGGATTTTCTACCTTATGAATCGGTACTGCAAACAGCGGTGGTATCAAAATCAATGCTACATGAGGTTATGCCGTTACTTACAATGTTACATATAAATAAATCGTCACAATTGTATGCAGGTAGTATCGCCTCAAGGTATCGTGACGTGAGGGATATTTATATATACTCGCTTGTAGAACATATTCTTTAGATCGTGTTTTTAGGGAAGGGTTGCGCTTATCACGTGTAGATGAGGATACAGCTGAGAGGGTAGTTCCTTTCCTCTGTACTTTCTCTAAACTAGAAAGAGTATTCTTGGGTGGACAAAATGTGAATAGGGGCCGAGTTGGATCTATATCAGTAGAGGGGTATATGCCTACTAATGATACAAATGACGAAGAGAAGAACATTGTAAAGAATCTCATCAATAGTTTCAGTGCTGGTTTCAGATCGGGAGCGTGTAAGTACAATGTTTGTTTGCAATAGTGTATATGTATGTCCATCTGCTTACATGTTGTGTTTATTGCAGTGGAGAAGAACGTATGGGTATTGGGATTACGTTGCCCAGACTCTCATCATGGTATTAATATGTTCAATATTCCAAGCTCTTGCCCAACGTGTATCAAAGCATGCAAGAGCTTCCCAATAGACTCAGTTCTTAACTTTGAACAAGGGGGTAATTCGGAAAGACATATGAACGGTAGACCACCACAAAGATACACTACTAATAGGATGGAGCTTATGTATGGGTTTAAGAATTACTTTACAGAAGAATTATCAAGTCTCGATGTGTGCCTTACATTGGATCAAATTGAAGATATTGTTAGTAAACGCCCTGGTGGTAATGAGCTCATGCATTCAAAGGAAAGATTCCTTAGTCTATTGAGTAACGGCACAAGGCTTGTCATTATTGACAAAGATGACACCGAGTTATATGTCGTCAAATACGATGAAGATGATTTAGGGGCACTTCACCACTTCATTGATAAGTCACAGCTTAATGTCAAAACATTATCTTCTGATGTTGTTACAGAGGCAATTAAACGATCGTTTGCCGCTGATGAAAGAGATCCTCTCCCTCCTCGTGGACAATGTTATCTTGCTGAGAGTTCGTTTCGTGAATTGAAGGGCATGGGGCTACCAATCGATGAAGCAGACTTCCTCAATGATGACGAGTGGGATGGGAAGAGGATCAAGTATGACGAGAAAAGACATTGGGATTATAACTGGCGCTTTTATTAAAGAGAAGGATCAACAAAGTATTGCTTTGTGATGTGGCGGCGGCTGCATAGAAAGGATGTGAATGTAGACATTTAAACTTAAGTAGATGTATCAAAAAAGAACAGTCTAAGTTATAACCTCTAGGATCCTATCAACTATCGCCAACCCACTTCATACGACTACATCAACCAACTCATTACTTCCAAAGTGTCAATATACCCCGCTTTTGACTCTTATCATTACTATATCCACCAATATATCCACCATGTGGATGACAAACAATACCACTAATCTCACATACCTTATCATTATTATCATCTCCACCTCCACGTCCACTACTACTACTACATTCCTCACTAAACGAGCGTATAATCTTATCAACACTACCCGAACTAACATCAAACACTACACACTTCCCATCACTTGCGGCAATATACAAATGATCATTACTTGGTGAAACATTCGCAGCTAAGAACTCTGTACCCTGTACATCATCTCTTGTATATGTTCGTAATACAGTACCCGAGTATGACATTAGATAGGCACAATCACATCGGGGTACTACAATCATTGTATTGGCGGGTGTGTGTAAATGTATAACAGAATGTATACTTTTAGAGCTCACAATTAACTCCTTATCTTGAATTGAAGCGGCGGCGATATTGGAGGTAGATGTTGATATTGGTGGATTAATCACATGAATAGGTTCAGCAGTCCGGCCGTTCCACACTCGAACTGACCCATCAGCGGAAGCAGTTACGACTGCCAAGAGACTATTCTTCCCTTGTAGTTTAACATCATCATCATTTCCATCTCCACTACCAACGCCAAGTACCGAATAGGGTATCATAGCATAGGAACAACAATTGACAAAACTTGTATGTCCTCTAAATTCCTTGAGCATCCTACTAGACATGAGACCAAACTCACGACATGTCGAATCATGCCCACCCGTTAACACCTTCGAACCGTCTGGTGAGAATTGAATACATGTTACCGCTGCTCCCTTATCACTTCCATCAATACCACCATGTGCTCTTTCAATCTTTCGTAATAATTTACCATCACTTACTTTCCATATACATACCGTACCATCGGATGAAGTTGATCCTAATAATGTGGAGTCGTTTGATGTTGTTATAGATAAGATGGATGTTGAATGCATCATTAAGTCGTCGGTTGCTTGATATGATAAATCGGATGTACGTAACTTTTCATAATTGATTTCTGTTGGTAGTATAGAGTTGAGGTTATTCTTTGAGGATGGTTGTTTGGTAGGCTCGCCCCATACCTCAATAAAACCATCCGAGCTACCAGTAACTAGAGACTTGCCATCATTTAGAAAAGTAGCCGATTCAATGTATGACTTCTTACCCAATCGTATACTTTGATGTACTTTCGATGGTATACGGTCACCACTGCTAGATGATGTGTTGGCAGTAGAGCCATCCTTTTTGTGCTTCTTTTTACTTGATGTTGAGATGTCAACATTTCCCAATACCAAATCAAACTTTTCTTCAATTGCTGGTTTGCGTTTCTTCTTCTTCTTCTTTTTCTTCTTGGTATCTCCTCCCTCTGCCTTGTCACCGTAATCCACATCACCCTCTTCCTCATCCTCACTTCTTTGAAACAATCGTTCAACAGTAGGAAACATACCCGTATAGCATTGATACTTAATACTTTGTCCTAATAATGTTGTTAGTCGCTTATATGGTATTTCGGGTACAATCTTTTTAAGTTGTTTGGTTATATAATCACGTCGTTTTTGTTTGGTTGTGTTATTTGTTGTTGAGCTGTAATAGTTTGGTGGTATGCTTTGCGTAGAGTTGGAAGTGGAGCGACGGAGTGATGATAATGCGGTGATACGACGTTCAATATCGCCTGATCTAGTAGATATCATGCCAATAATCTCAGAGGAACTAGATGAGTGTTTGTCCTCAATATCGTCATCATTCAAAGACAAACATTTATCAATCAATTCAGATGACATTCGCAATGTAGCATAGGCTAAATCAATTTCACTAACTTCGGCTAGTTCTAATATTGTCATTTCATGACATAGTGCTGATACTCGTTCTAGTGGACTGATAATTGTTGATGATGTGTCGTTTGAGTTGTTATTGTTATTAGCACCGCTATTATTATTATTATTATTATTATTATTATTGTGGTTGAGATCATCTAAATAACTTTTACGATATCGATCTAAATCTAGTGTATCTAATATTGATAATACTTCACCCCAATTACCAGAAGTTGCAGCTGACAATAATTGTGATTTGGAGTTTGGAAATAAACCCGATAAACCAATGCCATTTGTTTCAGCTTTGAGTGTTGATGATGTTTGTGAGAGACCGCATTCAACTAAGTGAGATTGTAATAGTGACAGTATATCGGATGACGGGATATCAATAGTATTGTCGGTTGTGTTAGTAGTAATAGAGGAGTTCATGGTGATTAATTGGCTAGCGTGGCGGCGTTAAGATATTGCAATTACTACACAATGGCAATTATCTATGTAGTGGCAAGATTTTGAGATTTGTGATGAATTTGGTTTTGCTCTGAGATGCTTACAAGTGGAATGTGTGAAATGAAGCAGCGCAGGAGACGGCCGGCGCGGATTGCAAAGAGTGAAAATAAACCTATGGGAAGGAGAGCTATATAAGCGGTATTATACAGCGACAAACCAATAAACACTTCGTAGAGACGTGGCTGTGTTATTTGATACGTCACACATCTCGTTTGAGCACTGTAGAGTATTATTTTACCTTAGCAAAGGTAAATCATTATTTTGTAGATACTTGTATCTTCTCTTTCCATACTCCTTCAAATAAAAGCAGTCGTATATACTCATACGCCCCTTCATCTGATACTAAATAATCAAGTATACATTAATTGCATTGTTTCATCGGCGGTAGTTGTGTATCACTTTTAGTAACTACAAATAAAAAAGAGGACATATCTTGTGAGCACTTTTTTACAAAGTCGGTGCATCAAATAATATGGACGAAAGCAACAAACTGTTGTCGACTGACGACTCTGAGCAACCAACACAAACTAGCAAAGCAATTATCTCTTCCATCGATTGGAATACATTAGATTTTGGTGATATTGAGAAGGTTTTAGCGTCTAAACTATCGGATGAGGTTATAGATAAGATATTAAGAAATATAGATGCCGTTAACGATCTACAGATATTAAAGCTTGCTGGTTGTGTTAACATTATGGGTAGTGGATTGGATGTGTTACGAGGTTCAGTTGCAATAAAACAAATTGATATGAGTTTAGTGGGGAATCATGAGGTACCGGATATTGAACCAGCACCATTACTATCAGAAGATATTGTATTACCCATACTAGATGATATCAATATCATTATAAGAGAAACTAGTCTCGTGCAGTTAGAGCTTCCGAAAAGATGGCGAGCTAGAAGAAGTATACAGTTGGGTCACTTTTTGGAAAGGTATGATCGATATTTGACAAATCAAAGCTATCGTTGTTCAATATGTTGTAGAGGTTGTGTGGAAGAAGGGGATGGCGATGAGTGGGTAGATCTTGAAGAGGACGAATGCTATGGACTTCAAAATTTTACTTGCTTTGGGTGTTTAAAACATTTTTGTAATCGTGACGACTGTAGATGGCTAGACGAAGTAGGTTTGGTTGGAAGATTCACCTGCTGGTGTAGGAAATGTGAAAAAGAATACTGCAAGAACTGCGTTACAATGAACAGTTGTGTGATATGTGACGATGATTTCTGTAACGAGTGTGTCGATTTGAGAGGATGTGAACAGGAAGGTTGTGGGGAGCCTATATGCGAGGGTTGCTCAAAGGAGAATACTTGTTCTTATTGCAATGAGAGGAGGTGTGAATCATGTAGTGACAGCTTCCAATGCGGTTTAGACGGTTGCAACAAAGTAATCTGCGAGGACTGCATAGTGAGTAAGCGTGTGAAATAGACTTCTGTTCCACTGAGTGTCTTTACTTGGCATGTGGCGATGATGCATCAAAGGCCTGTTCAACTTGCTCTTTAGCTGCTGCATCAAGTTTTCGTCTAAAGTTACAAGAGTGTTTGTTTGGACAAGAAATCCTAACATTGGAAGTGGGAGAAGAACCAACCACCGGAGATATTGCAAGAGTTAAAATCACAATGCCAGACGGCACACGCCTAGTACGAAAGTTTGCCGGAGATAGTCCGGTTAAGTTGATTTATGCCTTTGTTGCCCAGTCAAATGATGATGCAAAAGGTGGGAAAGCATTTCATCTCACGAAGTATTATCCACCTATTGACTTATTTGCCAATAGAGATGATAGTATCAATAGCTGTGAGTTGCACTCCGAGGATAGCTATGTAAATGCTAGTTGGAAGTAGACATTGTCTCAACACCCTTCTATCCTAATGTTGTTTATATGTTATCTATAACTAAATCCCTAAAAGTAGGAAGTGTACCTAAATAATCGTCATCTCTATATATTACATAGCCGATAGCACTTTCTTCGGGGTATCCTCCGACGACCGTCGACACATATCATATGTACCAAAGATTCGTTTCTTCTCAGAAAATAAAGGAGCTGAGCTCTAATAATAGATCTAGAACTACTATAGATAGAAGCATAGACCCCACACGCACCGGTTTTGTAGATGTGCATTATATACATTCATGTACAATATGGACAGAGCATTGTAGAGAAGCACAATCTATTCCCTCTCTTCGACAATAAGAGAGAGAGAGAGATAGATCTTCTTCTCCTTAATATCAATAACTTCCAATCCCAATCATTTGCCGTACCTTTTCAATCATAACTAAACTAATAACAGTATGTGGTCCAATTCTCAAGTAACTAGCCGTCCATCCCCTCATGAATCCCATTGGACCATCTTTCTTTAGTATATCTTTGAAATGATCAGATGCTCCACCAACTATACCATTTGGATCATTCATAACTCGTGTTTTAACCACATCAGCCGGATTGGCAGCGGTAGTTGTAACCAATGAGGCAACGAAACTTGCAATGAAGTGTGTATTGTTTGCTTCTTTATCAAAGCCTAACATCGGTACTAGTATATTGTTCTTAATAACATCATACGAACCAAGCTGTGCAGAGGTTAAGAATGCAGCTCGTGTAACTGTTGCAGATGTACCGAGGTATAATCCTCTAATTCCCTTCTCAGTGTAAATTGTATAAAATGCATTCGGTATCGAAGTATATGGAGGTGGCTTATTAGCACCTGCTGATTGGAATCTAACTTTTACAACATCTATCGGGTTGAATATTGCACTACCGATTGCACCGGATGTAAATGCCGATAGCCACTTGACGATAGGAGAAGAACAATTATCATCATTGAAAAGTATAGAATATTGACTCTTGATTGGATCATACAATCCCATACGTAGCGCCGAGTATGTACATTCTCGTAGTACAGATGCAGTAGCACCTTTAAAGAATCCTAATATTGATTCTTCTCTGAATATACTAATTGCAGTACTTCTAAATGTCGAGTATTTATTGACATCGGCATATTGTTGATTTCTTACTTTGATCACATCACATGGATTTGTTAGAAAACCGGCGAATCCACAACCAACGCCACCGGCAAAACATTTTGATAGGATTGTACTGCCGTCAGCCGTTGTCATGGATACATATATTAGCAATTCTTATGACGCGTCATAATGAGGCCTTGAGATTTATATTCTACTCATAGTGAAAAAAAAAAGATGGCCGCACGGTATCCTCACATCACAAAAAATGTTGAGTTCAAGACCAATTATCAATTATTGCCGTATGTAGGAGGGAGGTTTATTGATGATATGAGCCGTGTACTACACTGATGAGTGAGATATATACAGAATACTACTACAATAATATAATAAACACAATGCAATAACAATACAACAGCAATACAATGGCACTAGCTTTACGCTTTGATCGACAAACTTACACCTTTGCAAAACCCGAGCAATCCACCTCTCCAATTTGTACTGATTTGAAGAGTCTCCTGGATGAAGTAAGTGAAGGTCATGGTTATTGTGTTAATCAAAGCTATGGTAACTCATCATTTAGTCATTTGGGGTTTTATGTGGAACTATGTGCTAAAGAAGATTGTACAAAAGTCGAGATATCTAGCGTTAATGTTTACCACAGTGATGATTATTGCTATGGTTTGGAAGTTTGGTATCGATGTTCCTTTTCAAATGGCAGATTTGATACATATAAAACAGCACCATATGTGTACCGTAGTGGTTATTACGCATACAGTAGCAGGGGAAGGTGCCAAACTTCTACCATAACATTGCGAGAAGGAGAATATCTAGCTGAGATTCGTACTAGACAGGGAGAGATTACAGATCAAATTACATTCATTACAAACAAACGTACCCTATCATTTGGTGGGAATGGTGGTAGTGGTGAAGATATGTCTATTCCACCAGATCTAAGTAGAAGGATTGTTGCCTTTGTTGGAACATCTAAGGGGATTTTAGAAAAGTTGGGTGCCATTTCAGTTAGCATTAATTGGGAAGAGGTTGGACATCTTGTACTCCTTCGTACATTAGTTGAGAAGAATCGTGCTTCGGTGGTATTAAATGATAGTGCTACTGCTTTAGGTGAAGACGATGCAGTATTGCAAAGACTCATTACGAATACGGATGAGGATTTATTCAAACGAATCGTTTCATTTCTTGGATATGGAATGGAAGTATCAGACTAAGGTATGGAGAGAAGATGGGGGTAGTTGCATATCTAATTATAGTTATGATCTAATACATTTGTTGAGTAAGATCTATATTACATGTGTGAAACTTATTATGGTATACGTAGTCACACAAGAGATAAATCACAGATGGAAGTATGCTCAATGAAGCCTCCTCATTGCCCGAGCTTTGCACTGCCGAATCTCCTCCAACCTAACCTGTTGTTTATCACCAAGACCATTTGACTGTAGCTCTTCTTCCTTAAGAGTATAATCAGATATCTCCTTCCTTGTCACAGGTTCGATGTAAAGCATCGGGAACTCTTTGATGAAATCATATGTGACAGAGAGTTCCATCTTATTGATTTTACTCGGATGATATAAAGGTGTGTCAGGAACTCTAAAAACAGCTGCTCTTGTAAACCATTCCTTCATAATCGGCAAGACTTTGAGATCCCACTCGAAGAAGGGTTGCATATCGAAATGCCAATAACATTGCAATATCTTGAACATTGCAATATATTCTTTGTCTTCGCTACTTCTGTTCCTTTCTAATTGAGTGCCAAGATCAGATTCATCCTGATAAATAGGAGGTAAACCATTAATGAATTCAAGTGTGTGGTTTGATGTATACGTCTTGTTCACACTTGAAGTATCATCAAGTAGTTTCAAAAAGGGTGCCCATCCACTTCTACGCAACCATCCCTCACCGTCACTAATTTCACAATTATCTAGACCCAAGGTTTTGAGGGTGGAGTTGTTGGCAAGTGCATTTGCAAATACTAGTGCCCCTTCATCTCCAATATTATTACTATTAATGTAAAGCATTTCCAAGCTGCAGCCAGGCATTTCTAATAGAGTTGACACTGCCTTCCAACCTTGAATTGTAATTGATCGATTATTCCACAGGTGCAGCTCTTGCAATGTATGCCCACTCAGTGCTTGCACTAGTACCTCAATCCCTTTATCATCAATATTATTATTGTTTAGAACGAGTCGTTGTAGCTGAGTGGTGGAGCGTAAAAGAGTTGATAATGCCGTACAGTCATTTATTCCTAAATTATTCCCACCCAAACAAAGTACTTCAAGTTGTAGACTTATGCTCAATGCTGCTGTAATGATATCAACTAAATGACCATCACCCCCCATTGTATTATGATAGAGACCAATGGACTTCATTGATTTGTTAATGCAACTACCGATGGCCAACGAGAGTTGACGAACAGCTGCAGGCCCTAATTGACAAAAGCTTATATCAATTTTGTTTAAATTGCTGTCTTTGTTCTTTAAGAACTCATCCAATACCATAAATTTCGTCAGTCCTTCCCCATTTATTAGATTACACCTACTGAAATGTATCGTCTCAATTGACTTATTGATACCTAATCCTTTTCTGAATACCTCTATTCCATTGTAACATTCTGGAGGGAGATTTAAAATATATAGCTTTTGTAACTTTGTGCATCGACCAATATAGTAACCAAGCCATGCCAATTCCTCAGTACTGTTAGGACAATAACTAGATCCTAAATAAAAACGTTCAGGTTTTGTTCCGATTGACAATATACCATCAATAAACTCTGGCTCATCTTCCTTAAGCTGCCGAAGGATATCTTGCTTCTCTTTGTTTGATGTGATATCCTCAATTTTTATTGTGTTTGCCAAAGTATCGTACTTGTCATACTCTACTAAATCGTCGGGAAAGTCGTTAATACGAAGATCATTATTATCATCAGAGTTAGTCCTCCTATTGTTACTTTCATCCATTTTGATGCACCGACTTTTACACACAAAAGTGCTCACAAGATGTGTCCTTTTTTCACTTTCAGCTATATGAAGCTACGATAACGCCACCAAAACAAACACCCTGCCTATCTATACTATTCTGAGTGTTGATATTACCCGCTAGCCTGTATATTACCCTCTGCCAGTAAATATTAATATATATCTATAACCTCTTCAAGCTCTAGAACAATAGTATCCGTTAAATCGCCTAAATATCTTTTTTGTTCCCGGCTGAAAGATTTTGCTCTTATTGGAGCTCGTAGTACGATCGATATGTCAATAGGAGGTGATAGACGATCAATATGAAGTGCACATGCGGACCTCACCCGCATATCGATCTAACAGCGGCATACTCAAGTTATCATCGTAGTGGTGGTAGCGGCGGTGGTGGTGGCATAGGCAATAGAGAATATACTAACAAAATCATAACATCATGTCGACAAAAAATTCAAGAGGCTTGCAAATCACATGGCTGTTTTCATGTTACTATATCTTTACCAGATAATAATGATGGTAATACCGATATATCTAAATTACCAATTGATTGCTTATCAAAGCCTACTAAAGATATTGAAGAGGATATCGAATCATTATTTATACCTAAATTCTTGAATAATGTCATTCATCAACAACCATCAACTGCTCATATCGATTGCAAAAAGAATATACATGATGATATATGCAATGGTGGTTTAGTTGAGGTATCATTTCCTACAACAACTATTCTACCCACAGCTACACATAAAAATAGCGGTACTACCACATCAGCAACATTCAGAGGACGAGTTGCAGAAAGTGGAGAAGAAGAAGAATCAAAACCAGAACCAAAGCTTTCTTGGGAGTATCGTAGATGTGCTTTGGGAGATGAAACCACAAAGAATACCGCACCTTTGCAGCAAAAGAATACATCAACCACACAACCGAATGATATGCATGACGGTATAAGCAAGGACTCCGATACTGCCGAGGGCGAGAGAGATACAAGCAAAGATGAGCAATGCACATTGATGCCAAGCTGGATAGAAGCACTCCATTCAGTAGCATCTACAATCATACATTTATTGGGTATTCCACCAGAGTTAGCATTACAAGAAGAATCATGTCAATGTCTATCAACTAACACCAATATCGATACGAATCATAACACATGTCAAAGATGCAACATTGATCTATTGAGGGTGTTTCGATACGATGCCATCCCTCCTCCACATGACAGCCATAACCAAAATGATGGCAAGAATAATGAACCACAAGTAATGGGATCATCACCGCATAGTGATTGGGGTACATTAACAATAGTTTGGCAAGATAATAAAGGAGGGTTACAGACATATTGTCATGCTTGTGATGTTTGGTCGGATGTTGATGCTTCTTCTACTGCAGCAGAAGATACAACTACTGATAAGTGTGGGGAATCATTTACAGCCAACAAAAACCGCAGTAGCAATAGAAAGTGCTCTTTGTTTGTACATATTGGAGACTTTTTAAGCTTGGCGTCTATTAACAGCGAAGAGGGGAATGATGATTGTTATCCAAATCCAATGTGGCCATCGCCACGGCATCGTGTCTTATGTCCACCCATTCAACAGGAGAACAATACAACATCAGAAGACAATAGTGAAGCAAGTGCCAAAGATTGCCGAAGGTCATTAGTATACTTTGCTTACCCTCCGCCAAATATATCATTGGATACCGTACAGAAGGTTGTATCACCAATCAGTTTCAGCAACGATTCGTCTATCCAATATACAACAACGACAAATCTTAATGATAAAGAATCAAGTATAAATGAGTTTTACAATCATTATAGTCTTCTGCACAATCAATCAAAACAGTCATCATCATTGGCAGAGGAGAAAGATACAAGTAGCATGAAGGAAATGAAGGAGGATACCGACGAAGAATTATCAGCTTTCCAAGCATATCAAACTATGAAGAATCTATCATTTGATAAGGTCATAAAGGACAAATGGAATCAGGTACAACGATGATGAGTGGTATAGCTGCTTCGTATCAATTATTATTGGTTAGACATGGCAAGTTCGGTCTAAATCATTATCAGATTACAAAGATACCATCTCTGCTTACTCACTATGAGTAATTAATTATGAACATCTCCCAAGCAAACACATATCAATGAATGCTAATCTATTAAATGCTGTCATAGCGTTAACGCTAATGTGAGTTATTACACCCAGCGAACCCCAACTTGGTTATGGTATCCTTTCCCAATTTAAGAGGTCATTACTTATGTCTCACACATACGGAAATAAGGCGCTTACATGATCTCACTTTGCCAATCACGATCTATGCAATCAATAGCCCTTCTGTATTGATATGTTGAGTCAGACCGCTCGGTATTAGTACTGATATACTCACAGAATCGAAGTGAGTATGATATAGGAGGCATAATAAATACAGACATTGACCGACATTGCAAAAGATGAGCGACAATAACAGCCAGACATTTGAGGATGTCGAGGTCACGGTCAACAGCAAATCATTACATTCAGACGAGGAACAACATGATATGAAACCAAAATACAATGAAGAGGAGGATATGATGATGCCGCAGTCACCATCTAAACTGTTATCTTCATCGTTGAAACGATCATCTCTCTCGTCATCTACATCATCATTACTGTCTCAATCTTCGCCGAGTAAACGAGCCAAGACGATAGAGGACATCAATGTTGATACAACCGCTACTACTACTGGTTGTAATCCTCCGTCATCAGAGTATACAACCGCTGCCCCTACTGCTAAGGATACATCATAACAGCAACCCAGCAGCACAGCTCACCAAACGACGAGGATAAATACGATAGCTCACCCTCTGCACTTATTGAAATTATTAACGAATATGCCAGAGATCATTTTAATAATGACAATATACACGATAATAATAACATCTTTGGTGGATGGTACGACGATGGACTACATACTGATTCTAAAATGTCAAGTGATTGGGAAGATATTGCTGAAAGCGTACAGCAGTTGACTGCCGCTGCACATGATCATCAACATGGAAGCGGAGATGGGGGGAGAACAACATCAAATTATCAATCATTATCAGCAGATTATACAAGTTTATCAACAATAATAGAAACACGACGTGAGATACGATGGGAGAAACTATTACACATCTTGTATGCAACGGACTATGCACTAAGACCGACTAGACAAAAGAAGACGAGTAGTATCCAACCAGATTATTCATCAAGTATTAGTAGTTACAAGAAGAAGAACTCTCCAGAGAAGAAGATTGAAATGAAACAAACATCTTCTATTACATCCAATAGCGATAAGATTGAAGAGAGGGGTAAGAAAGGAGCCACATCATTCCATCCAATCCATGCATGGATCCGCTGTCTAACCTCTCCTTACCTCGGATTAGAGTCTTGTCGTCCATATGGCGTGTATTCAGTACTTAGGGATATGTATAATCGTATACCAGAAGAGTTCACTGTTAAAGATGAAACGAATGATAACAAGACCGTCTTTCATACATTAGCTGAAAGTAATGTATCAAATTGTAAATTGGTATCCAAAGATGAGATTCGAGATATAGTTGAATTCATACTGGAAGCTGATTATAGATCAGCATTCATGCCAAGACAATGTGATGGACGATTGATTGGACATGTGGCTGTTGAGAATGGATGGCCAGTGAAGGATTTGTTGGAGAGGAAGACTAGTGCTACTTGTGCATGATAGAATATGATGAGGATATGTTTGGATTGGTATGATAGCATGAAATGAATGAAGTTAATTAATTCTGTTTCATTTAGAACATTTAGGAGATAAAATAGGCATCTTAGAAGACATAGACATTCATGTTTATATTCATATGTAAAGCGAGGTGCTACAGACACATTCTACATATTAATAACTTCTCCCGACTTAGACGATCTATCTAGCGGTATCCTCACTCCTCATTTCCTTCTTGCATTCTTGTAACTTATGGTGGAAGTCTGATGCAGCAGCCATCAAGCAAGTAGAACAGGCCTTTGCCACATCACCACCGCATGCCAAGTAATAACGGCACTCTGTAGAACAGAAGGCTTTGCTGCATGCTCTGCACCTTCCCCCCTCACCCTTGTCCTCTACACAGTCATCACAGATTACTTTGTTGCAGCTATCCAACTTGCATTGGTAACTGTAAACACAGGATCCGCTACATCTCATAAGATTACAAATATACATGTCTTCTTTTCAGAACAACGTTTGCATACAACATCGGAACACTCCTCTCCGTCGCATGTTTTCATTTCCTCACATTCATCGCAGATATGAACTTCACAGCTAACACATTCATTCATATCAGAACAGTTCCGACAGTATCCCTTTTCACACTTTTTACACCAACTTAAATATAAATTACCGTCTTCATCTTTACAATCATCATTAGAACAAAAATGATTGAGACATTTAGTGCATGTATAACTCTGAGTACCATGCCACTCATCTCCGTCTCCTTCGAAATCAACCCACCGAGTCGAAATCCCCGTCTCCATTGAAGTTCTATTACATTTTGAACAGCAATACCTTTGATCTGTCAAATATTGATGGTACCTTTGGAAGAATTGTGTCATCTCTGTGCTTGTGTTTCTCCACTTTTTGGGGAATTGCAACTGCTTCAGAATACTTCCTCTGTTGTTAAGAATACTGTCAAGTATAGGTACTACTACCAAATCCTGAGATAGTTTTGGTTCTGGCTCAATCAAAGGTACTTCATGCTTTCCTACCAAACTCATATCGATCTGTTCTATAGCAACTGATGAAAGTAACATATTTAATCCACTACCCGAAATGTTGACACAACCGGCAAGTTTCAATATCTTCAGGTTATTCGCGGCATCAATACTCCTTAAAACCTTATCAATATCAACATCTGATAATTTAGCTGCTAATCTCTTCTCGATGTCACCAAAATCCAATACATTCCAATTGTTCGTTGATGATATAATGGCGTTGCTAGTTTGTGTTGATTGAGTGTCCATTGCTATTGCAAACAAAGCAACTGAAGGTTTAGCTAAGTAACTTGCAATACCCTTTAATAAACCATTGGGAAGATCTGCAATATGCTTATCATCATTGTCATTAGAGGAGGTAGTCCTCCTACGTTTATTGCTTTCATCCATATTGACTGCAACAAATGATCACAAGATGTGTCCTCTTTTTATATTGCAAATGTTTAACGTGATATACAACTACTACCGCCGAAACAACCCCATCCAATTATGTATTCTATATCGGAGTATTGAACAGTGAATATCTATCAGGCACCGCTCTTCTAACAATACACAATTATAAAGCATCACAAACATATTATCTATTCCCTCTCTAGATAAAATGGTGGACCCGTGATTTCTTTGTTAGCCATACATCGAGTATCACCCAATAATAATTAATACATAGAACTCTAACTCTGGATATTAGTAGAAGAGGAGGTTAAGAGATATCTTGGATAGCTTTATTGTTCATTAAGAGTATTATATCATACATTCTTTTCTTTACATTACATCTACGTCTCTTTACGGTAGAATATAGTGAGAGATACCACAGCAACAACTTGCTCCTCAGCCTCAATATCAGATTCTCCTTGGCTCTAAGTCTAAACTTGTGGTCTTCCTTTTCAGACATCTACTTGATTTGACACTGACGGTACCAGCGGTTTCCCTTACACACTACATTACCTGCTGGGTTGCAGCATCCATTCTGATCATCAGTACATTCTCCGTCCAACGGGATACAATTGGGGTTAGGCTCCATCCACAGTCGTCCACCACAGCCTGAACAGTTTGTCTCCGATTCATTGCACCATTCACTATCTCCGCAGCTTGCATAGTCCCTAACAAAGAAGGAAGTGTATAATAGAGTATGTTACTTTAGTGTCTGATATAATAGAAAGCAGTATGTATAATGAAAACTGACAAACATAAAGATATGGAATCGTACCATGAGCAACATGCATCACTGGATGGGGGAGCCTCCGTGGTTGAAGTAGAAGTAGAAGAAGTTGTCTCGGGAGTACTTGTTGTAGTGATAACAGTAGAAGTAGTTGTTGTAGCTTCAGTTGTCGTAGTTTCAGCTGTACAAAGTTCGATGGATCCGAGTGAGTAAGTGTAAGTCAAATATGAATAGAGAAACAAAGAACATATGATATGAACAACTTTAATAACTCACGTGTGGTTGAGGTTGTTGTAACTTGAGTTGTCTCAGGAGTAGTTGTTGTGACCTCGGTTGTTGTAGTAGTTTCAGGAGTGGTTGAGCTTGTTGTAACTACCGTCGTTTCGGGAGTTGTTGTGGTCGTCTGAGCAGTAGATGTTGATGACTCTGTACTTGTTGTGGTGGTTACAGGCCCAAAATCATTTCTAGCACAGGTTTCGGGAATGTCAACTACATCTTCAAAAGCATAAGGATGAGCGCAATGTAACGAGCTGAGTTCTTGAGGACAAGAAACTTCCTCATACGCTACAGTCGGATTATCCCAATAAAGAGAGAGAAAGTTTTGACATCCTGTACGGAGAGTCTCGTCATTGAAAGCACTACAATCACATCCCACTTCCGGGTCTTGACTATCTATCATCCATCTTCCACATGCTTTGAATCCTAATAGATGAAATGAGATTGGTTTGATGTGGTTAGTATATGAACAATACACGAGGATAGATATAGAATGAGGTATCTTACCTGCCTTATCCTCCTCTGCTTCTCGAGTATCACAAGTATTCGATAGAGAGAACCCAACAACATCGAATCCAGGAGCTGCAATATCGAAGTGTGCCTTCCCATTAGAGCATGGAGCATTCTGAGGAGGACAATAGTTGGTTCCTTTCAATACCAATGTAGTCTGTACACCAGGAGCAATGGATCCTGCATTAGATGTACCAGTAACTTTCCAGCACTTTCCACAACCTTCGGCCATCCAATCACCTCCACCTAATGCTTGACTAATTGCCGCACTGCCATAGAATGAAGCTCCGTATTCATTACCTACTGGTGCTGCAAACATTGCATTGGAGTGACAATGTCTGTATGATGAAACGATTGAAAAGATACATGAGAGATGAGCATATCATGTGTGCATATCATATGATCATCATATTGTGCATATCTTGTGCTCATATGATCATAATATCTTGTGCATATCATATGCACTAAATAGTTCTACTCACACTGGCTCACTCTCCCCGAAGCCAGAAGGCACATAAGCACAACCACAAGCACCTCCGGAACAGTCCCAGTAACGTGTAGTAGTTGCCATACCACCACTGGGCGGCGGAGGTGTAGTAGTAGTAGTAGTATCCCATGGATCATCGTCATTCGTACACCACCTTCCGCCACATCCTTCCTCACAGTTGGTTTGGTCGACATTACACCAATCTCCTCCTTGTACGTCTAGATTACATGTCGAACTTGCAGCATCTCCATTGGGTCCCCTACACATCGATTTGCAATGGTGAATTGAGAGAGGAGATTCATATCGATAGTAGAGCGTTAGACGACGACGATGGAAAAAAAGATACACAAGATATGCACAACGATCTCTAACTTCTACTCACCAGTTGCAATAACCCGCATTGGTATAGGCTACACTGAGTAATACTGTTGTTAACTTGATCATTGTATTGATGTATTGTCTTGCTTGTTATGATCGTCGGTATGATGTGATGGTAGGAGATGGATGATAGTATCGTACTCCGAGTCCGATTATTTGCAATACTCCGCTTATTTGCAAAGGATTTTTATGATAGGTTGAACAATAATACTCCGATATATATGGAAGAGATTGCGATGAGCTACTCCTATTTCAATCACACTAGTGTTTCCTATCCAATCACAATGGCTACTCAATATCAACACGATCGATGCCTATTCTATCATTTTATTTTGCTAGGGGCAGTTGTAGATAGACATGTCACTGTCACAGGCACAAAAGAGCTTCGTGATAGAAAGAATATTGGCAATATTAATCTTCTCACGAGTGTCCAAAAGGAAATGATTGCATGGGGAGGTTATGTATTGATTTACAGTTCATGCAGGATATGCACTAACTATATGTGTATGTGTGCATATAATTAGAAGAATCCTTACTTTGTTCAGATTCAGGAGATAGAGGTAAATGATGGACTGAGCATATCAAGTAAAGTTGGACTTATACTTATACTCAAAATCCTGCTATAGTCACAGTTAATGCACTATCGAATCTCGTTTGTAACCACTTGTTCATATCCATTTGACCCCCCAGTCTGCATCTCTTCTTCTAAAGTTGTGCTTTATACTCCACGATATATCTTCCACCTTGTCATCCACCGGCCCCTACTTTATTTCATACCTAGTCTCCTCATTGACCTTGCTTTACACCCTCGAATCTCCACAAGCTTTTCTTGCCACAATGGCTTACCCTCTAGCTGTTTTTCTATTGTAGTATACTCCGCAATCTCTTTCCCTGTCACAGGTTCTATGTAAAGCATCGGAAACTCCCTAATGAAATCAAATGTTGATGACAGTCTCCTCAACCTGCTAACCTTATAGTCATATGCTCTTACACGAGCAGCAACCTTTTCAAACCACTTGATCATAATTGGCAAGACTTTGAACTCCCACTCGAAGAAAGGCTCCATATTGAAATGAGGATGACATTGTAATATCTTTGACATTGCAACATGCTGTTTGTCTTCTCTTTTGTTCAATGTCAGGTTAGATTGGATATTGGCATGAACATCTGGACCTAAATCACATAGTGTGTGATTTGATTGATATGTAGTGTTAATACTGGAGGTATCACAGAGAAGTTTTGAGAAGTGTGCCCATCCCTCGGCACTGATACCATTTACATATAGACCCAAAGTCTTGAGGGTGGAATTATTGGTCAATGCATTTGCAAATACAAGTGCCCCCTCATTCCCAAAGTTATTGTTACCGACATCAAGCTCTTCCAAGTTGGAACCAGGCATTTCTAATAAAGTCGATAATACCGTCCACCCTCTAATTGTAATCGATTCGTTACCCCCAAGGTTCAGCTCCTGTAATGTATGCCCATGCAGTGCTTGCACTAGTACCTCCACGCCATCATCATTGATATTATTTCCATAGAGGATGAGGTTTTGTAACTTTGTAGTAGTATGGCGTAAAAGAGTTGATAATGCCATGCATTCATTTCTTCCCATGTTTGTCCTATTACATGATAAATCGAGCTCTTCTAGTTGTGGGTGCATACTCAGTGCTGTAATGATATCAACTAGTTGACCATTCTCCATTTCATTGTCAATATTATCAATGGAAAGCTTTTCTAGAGATTGACCACAATTCCCAATGGCCAATGAGAGTTGACGAGTACCCTCTACCTCAAATCCACAATATCCTATCTTAATTTCAGACAGACTATCGTTGCTCTTGAAAAACGGAACCATCATACTAAATAACCTCCCTTCCGATATATGGAAATTGTCAATATCTATACATTGGATCGTTTTGTTGCAACTCAGCCCCTCAAAGAAAGACCTCTCCGAATCATACATATTGCAATTCATTTCAAAAAAGTGGAGAGTTTGTATTGTTGTATTCTGACCAATATAATATCCCAACCAACCCAACTCCTTTTCATTATAGACAAAATCAGGAAAATAATAATAATTATCACTATTACAATGCTCAACATCAGTATCTGGACAACTTACACTGTATATATACAATTCATTAACTGATGTGTCGTTATCTTTAATACGTTGTAGCATAGTTTGATTATGTTCATCTGATGTTATATCCTCAATTTTGATTGTGCTTGCCTGTGCGGCGTAGTTATATTCTGCCATGATCTATGAGTATAAGAATTATGAGGCGAGGGCATAGTTTAGAATGAGCGATCCAAGTTTGATGCAATCAAATCAATACACTATATTAGAACAGCCATGAAGAGAACACATCTTGTGTCTCTTTTTGATATCTCGATCGTTGACGTCTACTAGCCTTACCGCCATACCCCGAAACCATCAAATATTATTAATATACATTCTCACCTAGTATATTGGCCTATCCAACCCAATCAAACGAAGACTACGATTGTTTTTGGTGTAGCGCGTTACCAACTCGGTTGATCTCAATTTTTTATTTTCTATTTATCGCTAAACCGACATTTTTCATTCTATGATCGATAATGGTAGTACGAGTGATGTTATTAAAGGTGAGATGATAGAGTAGATGGTAGTAGGCAGATTAATCCAGCAGCAGAGACTTTACCGATATCAAATCCTCTACATAAACTAGTAATGGTTTTATTGTAGTGGCAAAGAATTGCAATAAAAAAGGGACATATCTTGTGAGCATTTTTTGTGGTTGGTAGTAGTTGATGTGTTTCTCTATCCGAGTAAGTATCATCATTGGTCATCCCTCAGCTCTCACTTCTCCATTCTCTTATTATCTATCTGTCATCATACAGGTAACGTATATTATGGAAGAACCAAAAGCAAACCGCGCAGAGCTAGATGGTACAACCAAATCATTAATTATGAGTATTGGTAAAAAGAAGATACATAGCGGAGGTCCCGGTCTTAGCCGAATGATGTATCAACCCATGACTATCAACGGCATATCATACTGTCGCCGGCATCTAGTATTGAGCTGTCATCTATGTATGGTAGATTATAATTCCTCGATACAGGGAGTACATAAAGAACGTTCAAGATTAGGATTAAGACGAGGCGGGGATCCAATGTTAAATGAAAGATCAGCACGATGGAAAGAGGAGGTGGGAGGGAAACAAATGTATAATACCATACGACATGAGGAGTTAACAATAAAGTATGGCAAGGACCATGCAAGGACACATCCAGAACATTGGATAAACCTTGGGAAAGAGTTAAAAGCGGATGAACGTGAATTGAATGATCGATTCTTATCCGAGGTTGATGATGTAAAGAGTCAGGGGGTTAGTCAATGTTGCTACTGGGCATGTAAGACTCCAACTGGAATTGGAGAGGAGAAGAAACTATTGAAATGTACGGGATGTGGTATTACAAAGTACTGCTGCAAGGAACATCAAAAACTTGATTGGAGTTGGGAGCATAAGGGAGAATGCACTGTTAACCTTCCAGCATGGTTTATTGCCGAGATGGAACAGGATCGTTTGGACAATATAAACGGGAGTTATCAGGATTACAAAACATAATAGCTACGGATAAATAGTTAAAGTTATTTAATTGTATGTATTTAGTTTTAAAGAAGGGATACTTTACGAACGATAGTCTCTGGCCACGACGACCGAACAGAGTCAAAGTCTTCCCCTCTCAAGCATTCTAATATGAGTTGTCTCCTCATTGCCATACATATGATAGGAGCACCTGTAATAGATGATACAGAGGTCATGACGGCTCTTAGGTGTTATAAACGTTAAACCTTCCTTCTAGAGAGCCTCCTCATGGCACGAGCCTTGCACCGTTGAACCTCCTCTAGCTGTGATGCCAATTGCAACTGAGCTTGTTGTAATTGCATTTCCAAACAAGTATGTTTTTTTATCTCCTCTTGTGTACGTGCCTCGACATAAAACATGGGAAACTCCCTAATGAAATCATATAAGACAGAGAGTTTCATCTTTTTGATCTTCTCATCATACTCAGTTGTACTAGCAGCAGCCTTTGTAAACCAACTAATCATAATTGGCAATACACTGAACTCCCACTCGAAGAAGTATCGCATATCGAAATGAGAATGGTTTTGGAGGATCTTTGTAATTGCAACTTGCCGTTTGTCATCAATTCCATTCAAGACCATCAAAGATCGAACATCATCAGGAACAGCAGTTAAACTTATTGAATAGAAGCTCTTAAGTGTATGGTTTGACAGGTATGTATTGTTGACAGAGGAGGTATCACATAGAAGTTTTGAGAAGGGTGCCCATCCCTCAGTTGTGATACCAATATTCTGTATACCTAAAAGTTTGAGGGTGGAGTTGTTGACCAATGCATTTGCAAATACGAGTGCCCCTTCATCCCTAATGTTATTGGTACTGACAATGAGCTTTTGTAGGGTGGAACCAGGCATATTCAGTAGAGTTGATACCCTCTTCCAGCCTTTCATTGTAATTGATGGATTGAACCCAAGGTTCAGCTCTTGTAACGTATTGATATTGGCAAGTGCATTAACTATATATTCTAAACCCTCATCGTCAATATTATTGCCACGGAGATTGAGTGTTATCAACTTGGTAGTAGTCCATCGTAGAAGAGTTGATAAAGCCGTACATTCATTTCTGCCAACATTCACATGTGATAAACGAAGCTCCGTAAGTTGAGGATGCATACTCAATGCTGTGATGATATCAGCTACCTGTCCATTCTCCATTCTATTATTATCCATACGAAGTTCTTTTAGAGATTTGTTGCATTTCCCAATGGCTAACGAGAGATGACGAGTACCCTCTAACCCAAATTCACAATTTTCTATCTCAATTTTAGAGAGGCTATTGTTGCTCTTGAGAAATGAAGTCATCAAACTAAATAATCTCCCTTCTGATAGATTGAATCCGTCAAAATCTATACTTTGGATTGTCTTGTTGCAACTTAGCCCCTCAAAGAAAGGCCTCTCCGACTCATACATATTGCTATGACGATTCTCATAAAAGTAGATCCTAGTCAAAGTTGTATTTTGACCGATATAATATCCCAACCAACCTAGCTCCTCTACATGATCAGGAGCATAGTAATCATCATTATCGCTACTATCTCCAATATCGTCACATTCCTTATTGTATATCCACAGCTTATCAAGTGATGTATCATTATCTCTAAGACGTTGTAGAATACTTTGATTATGTTTGTCTGATGTTATATCCTCAATTTTGATTGTACTCGCCAGTGCGGCATAATTATATTCTGCCATGATCTACAAGTATGAAATTGTATAATATCTTAGATAATCATTTAGACAAAACAGTATCACATTACTAATGCAACAATCAATAGCAGCGCGTAATACTACTATGAAAAATATATAGTGACACATATCTTGTGTCTCTTTTGATATCTCAATCTGTGACGCCCGTTAGCCTTACGCCATGCCCCGAAACATCAAATATTACTAACATTCTCACCTAAATAATATTGGTTATCAAATGAAGACTACGCGCTGATGTTTGCCATTAAACATGCTATAGTAGAGTATAGTAGGCAAAATAAACCCATGCACTCTTAAGAGCTAGCTCTGTTCATGGTTCTAACCTAAACCTATATTTTTCATTCTTGTGGTCCCAAGAGTAGGGCAGTATATGAGCATGAGCAATGTGATTTGGGGGTTGTAGTTGAGGAGAATAATAGTGTTGATATAGATAAGGAGATTAGATAGAGTATAGATAGGTTGCTTAATTCAGAGACAGGAGGTTAAGGTTATTGTGTAGCGGCAGTGCATATCACGACGGCAAACAATTGCGACTTTGACACACTTGTGCTCATTGCAAAGTCGGTGCATCACAAATATCATGAGTAACAAACGCCAAAGAACTACTGGTGCGGTGCTTCGTATCACTGATCTTCCCGATGGTTTATTAACGGGTATTGCAAGTTATTTAGCCAAACCGTCGGTAGCACTGTTTGCAATAGCAATGAACTCTCAACCAACACAAACTAGCAATGCAATTATATCCTCAACCAATTGGAATACATTAGACTTTGGTGATGTTGAAAAGAGTTTAACGGCTAGACTATTGGATGATGATATTGATGAGATTTTAAGGAGTATAGATGCCGTGAACAGTCTATGCATACTGAAACTCGCTGGTTGTGTTAACATTAGGGGTAATGGTTTAGATTTGTTACGATTGTCAACTACTTTAGAACAGATTGATTTGAGTTTAGTTGGAAAGCATGAAGTGCCTCTGATTGAACCAGAACCATTACTATCTGAAGATAAAGTTATACCCATACTTGATGGTATTATTAGCAGAGGGAATAGTCTCAAGCAATTAGAATTACCAAAGAAGTGGAGAAATATTGCAAGTACACAATTGGAACAGTTCTTAGAGAGGTACGATCAGTATATGAGGAATCAAAGGTATTGTTGTTCAAAATGTGATGAACTTTGCACGGGGACAGGGGATGTTTGGGTACATCGGGAGAGAGACGAATGGTATGGATCTCAGAACAATACATGCTCTGGATGCCTCAACCATTTTTGTTATCGTTTGGTTTGCGCTGCTGCTAATGGTAATTCATCAGTCGACTGGTGCAAAAAGTGTGAAAAGGGATACTGTAAAAGTTGCACTGCTACTTACAGATGTCGGAGTTGTGACGAAGAGTTTTGCAATGATTGTATGGAAATGAAAATATGCGAAGGAGATTGTGAGACTGTCTTCTGTGATGATTGCTCATCAGAGGAGAATACATGCTCTTTTTGTGGGAAAATGAGGTGCCCTATATGTGCTAGCATTGTTGCTGGGTGCATCTCAAGTAGTTGTAATAAAAAAGTATGTTCGGAATGTTCCAGAGAAATGGGCTTGAATGAGGAGAGCAAGTGTGAATGTGGGGAGAGGCTAGAGGAATATGGTTGGCTATAGGAACAAGAATTGCCTCAACTACCAGGGGATAGACTATCTAGAACTAACCAATATCTAGAAGGAAGAACATAACAAAAAGAAGTTATACACACTTTAGATCTACCTATTTAAACGATAAACAACCAAGCAATAAGGGCATAACCAACGAGCAGCACCATATGTCCGATGTTCTTACTAGCCTCACTAGAATCCGTAGGGTCTGCATTAACCTTTACAATCCCACCATTACAAGCAGTTACCTCACATGACTCCAAAGACAAGGAAACTTCATTCTTAAGTTCCAAACCATACTTTCCAATGGTACATTTTAAATTATCATCAGTAGTATCAAAATCATTAAATGATCCATCATCATCATTCTTAATCATGATTTGATAATAATATCCATCAGTTGGCGGGGGTAGGATGTAGGCATTCGTTTCGGAAAAGGTACTAGCTGACCGATCAGTATACATATCCACATTGTTGAACGGAGACACACTCGGAAATCGACCTACAATTCCAAATTCCTGATCAAATTTACTACTAGTAAACAAGTAAGAAGGATCCTCTTCAATTAAGTAAACTACAAGATTATACCTTCCTTTACTCATTGCTCGAATGGTGACAGGCCCTTCTCCATCTGAATGAATCTTGATAAACTTGTTGGTTGTGACCAGATCATTTGTACTTGTAAAGACGGCAGTACCTCCTGGAGTGGACGATAAGGCAAGTTCAGGCTTTTTCAATCCAAATGAATTAACCGCTACGGGTGGTGTATTATTCGATGGAGTTTCAACTAAATCAATATATGCAGTATTATTACTACCTTCAGGTACAGGACCATATGTAGCATTAACATCACGCCAATTACTTGGCATAAAAAAAGCAGGCACTGAAAATATATCAATACCAAATGTCGAATTACGATCATTATTAACACGTAACCATTCACCAAAGTCTAATTGTTGTATACCACAGACACATCCGATACCATTTAAGATGGTTGATGATTCTAATTCAGCAATTTGTTGTATATCTTTATTTAATGTTGTATTCATTTCAGATACTGGGTTATTAGTCCATGCTGATGTATCGATATTGTTCTCAATGTTGACGCCTGGGTTGCCTACTACTAAACGAGCATAGTTACTGTCATATCTGTGGATGAATAAATAATAGCATTTAACGTTTATACCATGATAAGATATGTATGCATTGCAAGAGAGATATGAGAAGGTGCAGATTGAGACGTTGCAAAAGCAATAAAAAAGACACAAGATATGCACAAAAATACTATTGCAAACTCACCCTCCAACGCATTGCCAAAAGATCTGTGGACCATCATCAGGCACTAACAATGGTCTACGTTCCAATACAAACTCTCCACGTTGTAACCATGGACCGTCTGCACGCATATCCATATCTGATGGCTCTGAATTTTTCGATGCACCGACATCTGCTGTGAAATTAGTGGCAACTTCTGTGGTGTTGTTGTCTTGTGCTTTGCAAAGATGACTGACGACTGCCAGAGATACTATTTTGAATGAAAACTTCATCTTCTACTAATCCTGAACTGTACTAAGCCCTCTGTATACTATTGCTGTCAATCATTGTCAAGCAAGCATAAATATCATTTTGACTTAAAGAAAGATACGGTATCCTAAAAACTGGAGTAATATAGTAGGTCGAGAGTCGAGGGTGCACCTCTATAGCCATCAAAAAACATCAACCATGACAATTGATATCTCAACAACACTGGGTGGTATACCATTAACGTCAGTAGTTTACAATGCGTCCGGTCCACGTACTGGCAGTTCCGCAGCAATGTCCAAAATCGCCGCTTCTGAATCTGGTGTAAGTTTTTATGTGACATGTGATGGGTTTTAGTTGCAATGCTTGTACTAACTCAATCATCAATCTACTACACAGGCCGTACTAGCAAAGTCTGCAACAATTACAAGTCAAAAAGGCAATGATTTACCCCGTACATGGCATGACGAAGACAAAGGAACTGCGAGCTTAAACTCGGAGGGACTACCAAACTCTGGTATCGAATATTACATCTCCCCAACAACAATTGACGAAACAATGTCAAAATCAACATCATCAACTAAACCATACATGGTATCAATATCTGGTAAAACATTAGCTGACAATCTAGCAATGTTAAAAAAGATATCCGATGTCATGTCACAGCCAGATAATAAGATTGCTGCAGTTGAATTGAACCTCGCATGTCCAAATATTGTAGGTAAACCTACCATCGGGTATGATTATGAACAACTTGAAATGGTAATGAGTGCGGTCTCATCATTGAAATTAACATTTCCATTAGGAGTCAAGTTACCACCCTACTTTGACAAACCACATTTTGAAATGTGTGCAGAGATATTAAACAAGTATAAAGATATTATATCCTATGCTGCTTCAATTAATACTATTGGTAATGCATTAGCCATTGACATCCATGCGGAGATGCCAAGTATTCGTGCTAATAATGGATATGCAGGATTATCAGGTGCGGCAGTTAAATATACGGCATTGGCAAATGTTAAACAAATGAGAGAACTTTTGGATGATTCGATTGATGTTGTTGGTGTTGGTGGTATTTCTAGTGGTAGGGATGTTTTTGAAATGATATTATGTGGTGCTCAGGGTGAGTTTGTTTATTGTGTCTTGTATTTGTTGGATTGATTTGGGTAGACAAATCAAGGATAGATCATATTGCTCATATCATATGCTCACATCTTATGTCTGATGCACATCTTGTGTTCACTTCTATACTTTACAGCTGTCCAAGTTGGTACTTGTCACTGGACAGAAGGTCCAGGATGCTTTGATAGGATTTGCAATGAGTTACGTGCAATTATGAAGGAGAAGGGGTATTCATCAGTAGATGAGTTTCGTGGCAAGTTGAAACCTTGGTCAAAGGAAGGAGCGGCAATTTCACGGAATGCAAGAAAGAAGGCTGGAGAGGGAAAGAAGAGTGGGGATGGGAATGGAGGAGGAGATGGAGATTTTGATAAGATTATCATTGCTCTTCTGGTTGCATTGCTTGCGGCTTTACTTGCTGAGAAGTATGATATCGTGTCATTGTAGGTTGGGAGTAGTAGCTATTCTAATAATAAGTCTTAAGAATTCGTTCATTGGTCACCCCACTATCTCATTCTCTTCTAAAGTACGTCCATATCATATGATATGAGTACAAAACCTAGGATGTGTAATCCATTAGACAACATGTAATTTAGGCGTTATCAGTCTAACATACTTGCCTCTACTCTCTCCTTCTTCTTTTCTCTAATCTCATCTACAATCCCTCTACCCGTCCTTCTCACTACCCATCCTTCCCCACGACAACTTCCCACTTATCCCCCAATTAAGGAACAACCAATCTACTCAACTGCAAGGTCAAAGTCATAATCTTCAGAAACGGACTCAAAGTCATAATCAGATGAGTCTTCATCATCCTTCTTGGATGAACGGCAGAAGCTGTTGCCCTTCTTACGTGAGACATATTCGCATCCTTTCTTGTCCATGCAACTCTTCCTTGATCGACCAGAGCAGTCGGCCTTCTTCTTGGACTTACTATCTCGTTTGGGGGGAGGGGGAGGGGGCTTCCTATCATTCTCACACTGGTTCCTGTTACGGTTCCAACGGCATGTAACTCCTATGATAAATGAGGAGAGGGAAAGAGCGTGTGAGTTATATACTACTAGACTTTTCATCCAATATTGATCACATCCAAACTGAGATAACTCACCGCCACGGCCATTCTCACACCATCCTCTGTTGCCTCTATCACGACAGCTTGCTCCGCCCCGAGACTCCTCACGGCATTTGCCATGACGCCATTCACAACCTCCTGATCGAGGTTGGAAGTCGTTGGTACACCAGTTTCTGGTAGTACGGCCAGAACAACGCATCCTATCATCTTTAGGAGCTGTACGACAGAATCCATTACGAGTGTTACCCTTCCACTCACAGTCCCCAGATGAGGGTTGGAAGTCGTTGGTACTGTCGAAGAAAGAGGTGAATGGTGAGACTTCACAAAAAGGACACATCATATGCACTCCTCTTAGTAGACTTACCACCAAGTCTTGCCAGTACGGCCAGAACAACGCATCCTGTCACCACCACCGCCGCCACCTGATTTACGGTCACTACAACGTCCATTCCTACCGTCCCACTCACATCCGCCACGAGGTTGGAAGTTGTTAAGGCACCAATCTCTCGACCATCGGTCACGACAACTCTTTTGCTCTTCAAACTCAAACCCATCGGGGGAGCTTAGATCATCAGAAGAGAGGGATTCAACAGAGAAACGTTCCTAATACAGACAATAGACGACGATGATATATAGAGAGAAAGAATTGAATGCATATGATATGAGTTCTCGATGATGATATGTTGTGGTGATACGGCGTCATTGCAAATATATAACACTCACCTCCGCGGCACCGGGGACGGCAGATAGCAGAACCAAAGCTGCGGATGCTAATAATTGTAGTTTCATGATGATAGTTGGATTAGTTTGTTGGTGATCAGATGATTAATTATATAGCTAGCATTGCAACACAAAGATTTTTATGTTTTCGATTTTAGCTCAACCATTTTTACTAAGGTACTTGCCTTAAATGAACATGTGTCGAGGTATCTAAAAAGTATCTTTTAAGTTACTATTATTGAATCTAATCGTCCAGTTAGGTGGGTAGGGGAGATAATGATTATGAGATGTATGAAACATATAATTTATCACTATCCTACATACTAATCTAGACTTTAAATCCCCTCTCTCATTAGATGACTCGGGTATCCTAAGTCCTTACTTATCATCTCTTTTTAGTGATTAGTACTATTGTTTTCAAAAGATCCTCTTAAGCTTCAGCTTTTTCTAATCTTTAATCATAATCATGTAGTTCTTCTCCCCAATCATAAAAGAATGACATCAAATGAAGTACATGTATGTACTTCGAAATACACAAGAAAAGATACTCCAAAATTACCCATCTATTACCCGTATCAACCACTCGTATTAGCTCTATCTATGTATACACATGTCGTTCACTAGACTAATCAGTAGAAACAGGTACTTTGTTGATATTGGTTCAATCAGTTTCATAATAACTCATCCATCCTTATCTTCTTCCACTACTTTATTGCAACAACTTTCTAGGATACCATATCCGAAATGATACAACTATCCAACACCGAATCATCCACTGCCGCTGAATTGTCTAATCTCTAGGATTCTCTGCATATATACTTTCTATTATCAGGCTCCAGTAGTTGTGTTGTTGCTTTTTATCTATTGGCCGAGGATTTGGTCGAGATTTGATATTTGCATCGCCAAACTCACAACTACATGCACGCCGAGGATAATTAGAGCATGTAAAAGCTAACTATAATCGGGGAAGATATTGACAGGTAATTTACAGTAGAGATGCTTATTATCGTCCATTACATCATACTACATCTGATGTTGATTTTTGATGTGTGATATTGACTCGTCATTTTTTTCATTTGCAATTGTTTGACGATGTATAAGTGTTGCCGACAATATAAACCCGGTGTTAAGACACAAGAAGTAGCTAACCTGGACATATTATTGGGAACACTCCACGCCAGATTAATGATCTTTATTGTACATGCAATCTCTTGCTTCGTATGCACTTCGGTTTGTAATTTAGGATACCCGACAGGATACCGCCCTCTCATTTTTTGCACTCTTCTCATCGATCATCATCATCATCCTATAATCGTCACTAAGCATGATGTTCACTCTAGCCATCATACATAACATCTAAACATCGGAAAGCATCGCAATATATCATCATTCAGAGGTATTGGAAATGAGGCAGAGTGGGGATGAGGATAAACTGAGAACTCCGTAATATGAGGCAATACCAAATCAATACCACAAAAGCATCCCATGGCAATAGATTAATGGAACTGCCAACAAAATGCAGGAAGATGGCTGTTATGATGGCTGTTAAGTAGGCGACTGTGCGGTTAATGGCAGTACATAGGCAATTGATAAGATCAGCAAAGATGTCTGTTTGGCAGTACAGAGGAGGTACTGGGTATCAAAAGTAGCAATGATATTGATCATAATTTTATTCTACTCAACAACATAACATACTCTAACTCCACTACCATGATGTCTCCGACCTCTACTATCATCAACAACAACGCAAGCACCATCGGTGCAACAACTACTCTTACCAAACCAAAACGTCCACTATCATCGTACAACTTATTCTATCGTTTCAAACGTCAACACATCATCGAACTTCAGAGTAATAATACCAATAAAGACCAAATCATGCAGTTGATTAATCAATCACCCGGTCTAGAAGATGTATATTCAGTATCAAAAGATGTTACACCTGAAAAGATTAATGAGATGCGTAAGGCAAACATTGTTAATGATATGAAAGATAATCTCTCCCCACGAGAAACTGCAAAACGTCGTCATCGTAAGAATAAGAATGCAATGAATGGCGAGGTCGGCTTTATTGAACTAGGGAAGTTGATGAATGCTAGTTGGAAGACTTGTGATGAGTTTGCCAAGGTACGTAATATCAGCTTTACAAGTATTATTTGGCACATTTAGTGGAAGTTGAACAGATCTTCTGAAACATTCTACTCATATCTTGTATACTTTTTTTGCTCACATCTTATGTTCATTATATCTTTTCAGACCATCTTTAACGATTTGGCCAGTATAGGACGTGAGCAGTATCACAAACGTATGGATAAGTATCACTCCTCAGCCGAGGGTATCAAGGCTGCTGCTGCCAAGAAGAAGTCAAATGCATTGGCCAAATTAGGAGCAGTTTCCCCGCAGTCCAATTATGACTCTGTCCGTAATAGCCATGGACAGGCACCGTCCTCCTCTTCTACCACCTTTAATGTGCATCATCCTCATCAACTGTTTAATCAGTTTAATCCAACCACTACCGCTACAGAAGCAATCAAGCGTCGTGTAAGCTATGATCCACAAGACTATCAACGATCATACCACAACTCCCTTACTAAAGAGGCGAATCTAGCTGCTGCAAGTATCAAACAAATGGAAGAGGAACTAGTAGCAGCTAGACTTCGTGTTAGGATTATGGAGCTAGAAGCACAGTTGCAATCGTCTACCAAAGCCAATGATCATCAAGCTAGGACTAGTCCCTCTCAGTCTCAGACTCTAAGTCAGAAGAATCCTCTTTCATACCTTGCATCGGCAGCAGCCATCAAGCAGGAGGGAGCAGGGATGCTTGGTTATCAGTATGGTGGTAACAGCAGCAACAAGAAGCAGCGTCTTAGTTAAACTTATACTTAGATTTATATTGATGTGTTACTCATCTTCTCCTTATACTTATACTTGTACTTACTTGTCGGTCATCTGAGTGATCAAGTCGGTCGTTGGAATGTCAAGTCAATGTAACTGCATTTGGAACTCTCATTCTCTTGATATATCTTTAGATATGTCATCTGAGTCTAAGTTGAGCTTTCATCTGTCTTCTATCCTCTACCTAAAGATACTCCAATGCCATTGTGGGAAGTCGCTCGACGACTCAATTATGCATAAACTTATACTAATACTAATACTATTATACTATCCTAAGCCAACTTCAGAGAATTAGAATTAGAAGGCAGAAGTTCATCTACTGTAAAAGGAAAGAACATCTACTGGTCGATCTATTAGAATTAGAAAATCATTGGAGAGAACCAAGGCCCACCGCAGTTCAAAAAGTTGGGGATAATCCTCCTTGCTTTTGATGACGTAGGAGTTATTTCTTTTCTATACAGATGCGGCACTCACAATGCACTCACAATGAATTATCATCTTGCTTCCTATCAAGTTTGCACTTCTTCTTCTGGAGCTACTTACTCTTACTTACTCCTCCACGTCCTGTCTTTGCAGAAATTATTATTATCCTCACTTATCACCGCTTAAGTGCGTGATTCATCAGGCCACAATTGCTACGCCGCTGTGATTTATATGTCAACGATGAACATTTATACATTATCAACCATTCCTTGATATTGATAGTATTAAGCGGTATCATTCAACACAATGAGCAACCTCATCGTTGATTTCCCTCAATCATCTTGTTCTGCTGCTTTGACTTTAACAAAGGAGAAGAGCAAACGAGTGTCTTTCTCCGAGCATAGCCAGATGATTATAACAACCAACAACCTTTCGTACACATCAAAATCTAATCTATGGTACTCCGAGAGTGATACGAATGGCTTCAAAAGAGATGGCGCACAAATGATACATGCAATACATTCAGTCGGCATTGAAAGACTACAATCTCGGGACAGTTGCATTTACATGGGGCTAGAACAATATATATTTCAAACTTCATCAGGATCTTGCAATACTTTTCAACGTCGACGAGATATTTCAAAGGCTGTCCTTCTCGAGCAGCATAGACAACATTGCTTGGGGATAATGACCCAGTCGGCCTAATGTTCTATATAATACAAATTACGTAGTAATTGTCTCTAGTAGTTACTTACATAGTAATTTTACTAGCTAATTAGCTAAACTCACACTCTTTCACTCATCTTGCCTAACTTTTATTGCCGACATGATGCCAAGCTATTAGCCATGAGTTCGACGACTAATAATAAAGCACCGCAAGGTGGCTGTAGCGACGACACCACTAATGCCAGTGGCGAGCAACAACAGGCGTCGTCTTTGCAATTAAATAATGTTAATAATAATGAAAATAATAGTAGCAATGCTACATCTAATGACTCGACAATCGATGATAACTCCTCGGCTGTCGATACATCAATCGCCGACGACGACGATGATGAAACATCCATTGCAAATAATATTAATAATGAACAACAATTACAATTGCAATTGGCAGATGATAATGGCAGCAATGACAATAATGATAATAATGAAAATGAATTGCAATTATCAATCAATAATAATAACAACGATAAGAATAAAAGGAGATGGCAGGCCGTCGCAGGTTCGGCAGTAGCAACATTAGCGTCGACAGCAGCAGTAGGTGTTCTCTATGGAACGTCTGGAGCATTAGCAGTCTCCGCAGGTACTGCTACTCTTGTTGGGGTAGGTGCTGCATATTTACAATACTCCTCAAACCGAACAAAGAAACGACTTGTTGTGGATACATCGTCTACTACAATTGTGGAAACATCATCTACTGCAGTTGTGGAAACATCATCTATTACTATCCTAAGAGGAGAGCTTGGTCCTCCTCCAGTTATGCCACCTCCCAGTGAACTATTGTTACAGCAGAAGCACTTGCATGAGATTGATGTTAAGCAGAATATGATGAATGCAACTGCATTTTATTCTACATTAAGACGAGTGCGTAGTCAGAAGGAGAATGATTTGAAATCGTTAAGGCGTATGCTATCTCTATGTAGACGTCAAAATAGTGGCATCCGTAACGAACTTGCCCGTGCATCACACAGTCTTGCAGCATGTGCTACTCAAATTCAATTAGCACAGAATAATGCAACCACACCAAGAGACGAAGTTATCCAAGTTCATGCCAAGTTAGAACGTACTATTGTTATAGCACAACAATTAGTCATTAAACAGAACCAGGTATTAATATCATTAGTTGCATTGCAAAAGATTGAGGTTACACTTGTGGCTGCCAAAGCACAAGCAGTTAGTACTCTTGAATCGGCTACCCAACGTCGTGATGAGGTAGAGCAGCGTCGTGAATCGTTACTCCATGCCATCCAGTCCAATGCATTAGCAGAACAGAAGGTAGAGGAGGCTATATCCGAGGTTCGTGATGAGATTGATACAAATGAGCGAGACTTGACAGCTGCTCAAGAGGAGGAGCGTCAGAACGAGCGTGCCGAGGAGTCTCTACGTAAACTAGACATTGCCAAGGCAGTAGATGATGCCAATCTCGAATGCCAAGGTGAGCAAACGGGTAGAGATGAGAGTTGTGTTTGTGCACATGTTCTATCATCCATGCCAATACTCATCCATCTTTCACCTCTCTTCACTACCATATCCACAACACAGAGGTAGACAATCTTCATACAGCTTTCAAAGACTTGACTAACAGGCAAGAGAAGTTTGCCGCCGATCTAAAGACCAAGCTCGACGACAACGAACGAGTCGTATCGTCAAAGGAGAATGAGATTTCGAGTACTCGTGCCGAGCTTGCTCTCCTTGAGCAACAGATTGCCCAGTACAAGGCAAGTACAGCCGAGAAGATGGCGAATCTACGTGCCGAGGTTGAAAGTGCTAGTCAACATTGCCAGGACTTGGTTGACAAGGCAGAGTCTGAACTAAAAGCTGTTCGTGTCATGCATGCCGAGCTGACTCGAGAGGATGGAGATGTTGTAAGTGCATGTGTCTATGTGTATTATATGTATCTTATAATATCATTCCGCATCCTCAATCTTATGTATCATTTACCCCAATCTTTAGATGATGTGTCAAGAGGTTGGACACGAATGTCGTGGATGTCTATCATGCTCAACTCAATCAAGAAGAGTATCATCATCTCCCCCAGCAGCAGCAGCCATGGAGGAGGATAGTAATTCACTCGAGTTGTTCACAATCCTCTCTGTCGAATCAATAGAAGCCAAGCAGTTTGTTTGTGACGAGTGTGAGCTCACAGCTTGTTCTCAATGGTCTGGTGGTAGCTTCTTGTGCCTTGGCTGTTCTCAACAACATGGTGGAATCGCGGATGGACTTCGAGTCATACATTGCAAACATCGTGAACTTATCCGTGAGAATTGTTCATCATTATCAGATGATCCAGAGGACCTTCTTATGTTTGATACACTAGTACCTCCATCTGCGTTTTGTGAGCATAAACACTGCCGCCAGATAGTATTAGGTCATCTAATGCCAGGCAGTAACAAAGACTTGAAGTACTGTGATTGTGGAGCTGCTGTTTGTGATGAATGTGCCGATTATCACAGCAAAAACAAGACTTGTATCGATGATGAAATCGACGAGTCACGTGCATGGAATGACAATGATGATCCTTCGGATTTGGTATATAACAACTTGGATACTCAGTACTCACACATCAATTACAGAAGTGATCCATCTCGATGTTCTTATTATGGTCAATTAAAGACTGATACCACACCATACGACACAGCAAAGATTTATGGTACTGGAGTCGAATCAGCAACCCAATTTGCAGCTCATTATTATATCAAAAGGTGGAGGCTGCCACAGAAGACAGTCGAGACCTTATTACACTTTGTATCAAGACTGTTCAATGAGATTGAAATAGTCAGTAGTTCCGAAGTCACATCTCAAAACAAGAAAGAGCTGGAGAATCTACAACGTCGTCTCAAGAGTAGTGTATCTAAATCTCTTCGTCTCATTGCAAGCAACATTCGAAAACACATCAATGATAACAGGTACTCTCAAGGCAATGAACTTAATCGGGCAAATGCAGTTGTCACAAGGTTGGAGGATATTGCAGACTTGGCGGATACTCATGATGACGGTATCACATCATTGCAACAGTTTGAGTCTGATACAGTTCAGAATACACTTCGAGGTATTGATTTTCCTTGGAGTGACTTCACTGACGGTGGTAGTCGTATTAGTGTCAGTGTAGAACTTGACGAGCCAGCTCGTATTGTTACAACAAGGCCTGACATTCGAGAAATGAATGAAGTCATGTACCATGTCTTCTCCCGCAAGGAAGTGAGAAGCAACGGCGATGTATATAAGTTTGACAAGTGTTTTGAGCCTATAACCGGTAGGGGTGGAGCCATAAATGCCGAGGTAAACCACGAGAGGGAGATCAACTTGCGTGTTCATGTTTGTCAATGTATTTTGGAAGTATTTGCAAAGAATCCTGTACGGCTTCGAAATCTCTTGAATATCGAAGATGTTGCTAACCTCCGATACGTTCATCCAGAGCCAGAAGATGAGGAAGAGGAAGACGATGATGAAGACGATGATGTTAATCTCAGGCTGGGTGATATGATGGATACTCTAAGTCATTGTGACATAAGAGATCAGGTCTTGCTTGCTGTGGAGGAGGGTAGGATTGATCGAGCTATGTTGATGAGAATCATTCGAGAATACGCCCAGTTATATGTGCTTGCCAATGAAGATCGAGTGCCTATCATGTGTTCAACTGACAATAACAAGCATTATTCTCTAGAGGCAGTTGAAGAGAATGAAATGAAGATTATTAGTCGATTGAACAATGATGATATCAATACAGCCCGTATTCTACATGATATTGCTGTTGTAAAGAATGAAGTGAGTTTGTGTTTGACTTGTGACTCCCTTGCACTTCATCTTCTATATCACTAAGATATCTTGTGTATCTTTTCCTCTAATCAAACAGCCTAAGTATATCCAGCAATATGTATCTGAACAGAATAAGCATTTGACATTCATATTAGAACAGACTGATCTTTGTCAAGCTATTGACGAGATTGGGATTCGATCAACAACAACAACACCAAAACATTCGTACGAACAGTTTGGAACCATTGTAAAGACATCTTTCGAGGCCGCTGCAAATGAATTCTCAGACTTGAGCCATCTAAAGAATGCTACTCTTGAGAATGTTTGTCCTATCTACAGTGAAGAAGATTTTACTGATGCTAAGATTAGAGGAGCAGCACTAAAGAAGTTAGCACGTGAGCTACCTATGATCATAGCCAATGAATGTGCTGATGAGCGCTGCACTAGAAACTTTCTTGATTATGACATTGTCGAGAGAGGGGCAGTTGATGGGAATGTAAGTTCAAGTGTGACATGTCTCTTGAGACTTTTCTATATCTCACATCTCATATGTTCATAGCACCTTAAACGACGCAACGGTCAAATTCCTGTACCTGCTAAGTTTGTAAGTAAACATGGAGCAGTTGCATATATCAAGCATGTGATCGAGTGTAAGGTAGTTGCGAATTGTTGTTACCATCATTCCAAGCGTGATCACAGAGAACAAGCTATCATCCCTCAGAAGAAGATCTGTCTATTCAAGAACACTGCTGACATCGAGGATATCCCTCGATACACTCCTGAACAACTTCTATCAATTTGTGAATATTCGGCTAATGAAGAGCTTGTTCGTATGCAGGATAAAGTTACCTTTTCTTTTCTAGAGCTTGAACTAAGGGGAGGATTTAGTCAAAGTGTACATGGCTGCAATGCATCAGACATGAGATGTCTTACTGATGACTACTTTGAAGATTTGCCATATCACAACATTCTATTTGATGATCTACTGGTGGCTTCTAACGTTGAAACCAACAACTCGTACGGTATGAAAGTCATCAGTCGTCACTACCATGATATTCATGGAACACAAGTTAGCAAGTATGAAAAAGTAGCTATCCCTTTTCTGACTGGCCTTACCAAAGAGTTATGTGGTTTGTGTGATGATCGATCAAGCCGTCCAGAGGACATGAACTTGACCATTACTTCACCTGATGAACAAGCTGGGATTAAGGTAAGTCTTCTCCTGATTGCCATAACCAACCCAATACCCATTATTACTAACATCTCACATCTAAACTAGGCTGATCACCTTGGAACAAAGAAATGCCATCTTAGCGAGACGTGCAGCCTTGTATCTTTCATGAATGAAGCGATTTGTTGTGTCATGGTGAATTGCTTCTCAGATAGAAAGATCACTTACAATCAAGATAAGGCAAAAGAGAAAGGACACTGTGGAAGCTATGCAGGTATCCTCTCGTTTCGTAATTACGACACAAGTGAACATGAGCGCTCTATCCTGTAGACGACAGGAAGGAGTGAGAAGATAATGTCTAGTGTAACTCTAGACGACTAATAAAGACTGACCCATACGTTCCCCATGTTCTTCTCTTGTTCACCCAACATGTGATTAACCAACAAGCAAGTCTTTTCACCAATGCATTAGAATATCAGTAGTATCGGAGAAGGAGTCTAGTTTCAGTAGGCAGAGAGCTGACCTCATTGGGAAAATACACGCTTCTCGATGAGTACTGCCACATTGTATCGCCTCCATCCGCAAAGTGATCTTAGAGAGTTGTGGTGTAGGTGATACGTATGCATGGATACCACATTGATAGTTTGGAAGGAGACGGAGAGAGGGGAGGTATATATACAGATACCTAACTTCTTGATGCCACTCCTTAGAATAGAATGTAAATATAAAACAGTTTTGATGCTATATGTTCAGTTTAACATCAAATCTTACACTATAACCCCTCCTCTGCATAGGTTTATGGTCTCTCTTTGGATAACATCCCGATAGGATACCAGATCTATTCATACTTACTAATAGACCAATCGGATTATAACATACTCCTCCCTTTAGAGGATTCTTCTGTATCTAACTCTTAAACACCTAATACATATCCCCATATTTTGCCTCCTCAATACTCCATTGCAATCGTCGTTACACCATACAAATATATATCCTAATATTCAAAATCGGGACGTTTAATGTCATCGTGTCTTCTCTAATTCTAACTACGCCCTAACTTTCTTCTTAACTTTCTTAACTTGTATTCCCAACACCACTGGTAGATCGCTACTTATGGATATATTGTTCATATTCTCCTTATTCGTTGTGACCACATCTTCTTGAATAACGTCCAACTTTTTGGCGTTTTCTATATCTGTTTGCAATTGCTTCTTACGCTCAACCATATCCTCCTCTAATTGTTTAATATGTAGTTGTAACTTAACGTCGACTTCCTTTAATACCGCCAATGTCTCTGCCTTAATCTCTAATTCATTTATTTGCAATTGTAGATTCTCTTTTGTCTCTGGTGTATCGACCAATATTTCATTCACTAAGTCTCGAGCCGTCGACGAGCGTACACGTTGTTCATCTGCTACTTCATCACTTAAATTAATATCTTTACATAGTTGAACTATAATCTCCGCTGCATCTGTTATACCAGAAGCATCAGAGCAGCTCTCGGTTGACGACATTATCGTATTGCAAATAAGGTGCACTATGACCATGCACAGGAAATGGCAGTTGTTTGGCAGTAGTTCGAAACTGGTATCTTTTCTCATATCACCTGCCTGGTATCCTTTTAGAGAGTGGTAAGTAAGAGCTGATAAGTGGATGGTTTTGGCAGCTCTTTCTCATCTCATCATCATCATCGTTGTACTTGATTCCATTTGTCTTTAATGACTTTACCAAATGATAGATTCTTTATAGTTTGATATGCTTGGAAAGCTGTCTGCTCTTTGGTATCCTCCTTCATTTCCTCCATCATGCTTCTTGCATCCCTCCCTTCCGCCAATGATGACGACTGTTTTGATTGATTGTGTAGTAGACTGTAATGATTATAAAACCTATTTGTACTTGATTCTTCATTAACAGTTGTTTTCGTAGATTGGTGGATAGACGAATAATTGCTGGAAATGATTGGTGATACAACCTTCTGTACGGTATCCAACGATATATTTGGCGGAGGGTAAGCAAAGTATACTAATGACCTTCGGCAATCCTTGGCATTTGCTTCACTGTTGTTGCTGCCTGATATTGTATTGTTCTCATGTCGAAGGGTTGGACATAGGACACGATGTCGTGGCGATGGCCACATTGGATAGCAATCATCATTCCCCTCTTCGTTTTGAATAGACGCCAAGCTTAAGAAGTCTCCAATATGCACAAATAATAAGCACTTTCTGTTACTATTGTTCTTAGTTGTTGATGATTCTTCCCCATACTCATCAGTTGTTGTACCTTCTATCTTGGTAGAAGAAGACACATCAACATCCGACCAAATATCACAAGCATGACAATATGTTTGTAACCCTCCTTTATTATCTTGCCAAACTATTGTCATCGTACCCCAATCACTATGCGGTGACGATCCCATTACTTGTGATTCATCATAATCATTATTCGGTAAAGGAGAGTCTACTGGAGAAGAGATGGCATCATATCGAAAGACCCGTAGTAGATCAATGTTACATCTCTGACATTTGCTCGCATCGTTGTTGGTATTTGATGATAGACATTGACATGATTCTTCCTGTAATGCTAATTGTGATGGAATGTCTAATAAATGTACGATTGTAGATGCTACCGAGTGGAGAGCTTCTGTCCAACTTGGCATTAAGCTGGAAGATTCGTCAATTTTTGTATCTTTCTCACTCTCGGCAGTATTGGATTCCTTGTTTATATCATCAGTTTCTATGGTGGTTGCTGATACTTCTTCTTTTTGCAAAGGTGTCTTTGTGGTTTCATCACCTCCCAATGCACATCTCTGATATTCCCAACTCAATTTAGGTTCTGGCTTTGATTCTTCTCCATCTCCACTTTCTGCAACTCGTCCTCGAAATGTTGCCGATGTGGTACCGTTATTGCTGTTTGTAGTTGTTGGTATAATAGTTGACGTAGGAAATAGTACCTCTACTAATCCGCCATTACAGATATCATCATGTATATTATTGTTATTGCAATCGATATGAGTAGTTGATGGTTGTGGTTGAATGACATTTTGCAAGAATTTAGGTACAAATAATGATTCAATATCCTCTTCAATCTCTTTAATTGGTTTTGATAAGCAATCAATTGGTAATGTAGATATATCAGTAGTACTATCATTATTATTCGGTAGAGATATAGTAACATGGAAGCAACCGTGTGACATGCAAGCCGATTGAATTTGTCGACATGATGTGATGATTTTGTTGGTATCTTTATCAGTGCCTACGCCGCCACCGCCGCTACCATTATTACCATTATTACCACGACGATAACTAGAGTATGCTGCAGTTAGATTGATATGTGGATGAGGTCCGCATGTGCACTTCATTGGAGTCGATTGGCAAGTAGTCTAGTAGTAGAGAGTAGTGTCATGTGATTTCAATCGACGGGAACAAAGATACAATATGGCTATTAAACGCTCAAGAGAGCAACTATGAAGGTGGTGTAAGATATTACAGCAAAGGTTAGTAATAGTGAGCTGCGGGTAATATCAACAAGCAGAATAGTATAGATAGGCAGGGTGTTTGTCGTTGTGGTGTTATTGTAGCTATATATCATTGTACCTAATAAAAAAAGGACACATCTTGTGAGCTCTTTTTTGTAAAGTCGGTGCATATCATATAAATAATGAGTAACAAACGCCAAAGAACTACTACTTCTGTTGAAAGTTTATGTATTAATGATCTTCCAGATGGCATATTGGTGGGAATATCAAGTTATCTAGCCAAGCCGTCGATAGCGTTATTTGCAAAAGCGATGAAGACTAACGATTCTCAGCAACAAACAGAAACAAGTAAAGCGATACTATCAGCCATCAAATGGGATGAAGTATTAGATTTTGGTGATATTGAAAAGAGGTTAGCGGCTAAATTATCGGATTATGATATTGATTATATATTGAGGTGTGCAGACGCCGTAAATAATCTAAAGATATTGAAACTTGCCGGTTGTATCAACATTACGGGTAGTGGATTGGATATGTTACGATCTTCAGTTGCAATAGAACAAATCGATTTGAGCTTAGCAGGAAAGCATAAAGTACCTTTACTTGAAACAGAGCCATTATTATCAGAAGATATAATTATTCGTATTGTTGATGATATCATTAGCAGAGGAAGAGCAAGTAGTCTGAAGCAATTGGAACTGCCTAAGAAAATGAGGAGTTCACGAAGTACACAGATGGAACAGTTCTTAGAACGGTATAATCAGTATTTGAGAAACAAAAGGCATTGCTGTTCAAAATGTGATGAACCCTGCAGTGAGGATATTGATTGGGTTTACGTTGAAGGAGGAGATTGGCACGGAACACAGAACTATACATGTACTCAATGTCTAAAACATTTCTGCTACGGTGAGGACTGCACAGACGGGTACGGAAGTTCATTTGTCAATTGGTGCGATAAGTGTAATAAGGGATATTGTCAGAGCTGTGTTGTAGCAAACAAATGTTACAATTGTGAACGACGTGCATGCAAGAAATGTGATACAATGAAGCAATGTGATGCCCCCGGAGATTGTACGAAGAGATTTTGCGGTAAATGCTCAGAAACAAAGTTATGTTCGTGGTGTGATCATTGTTGTTTGTGTGTTGGTGCAGGAGAATGTAGAACTGATGGTTGCCAAAAGATCATATGCAGTCAATGTGATAATACAGAAGGCTACTGTATGGAATGTTATTAAATTGAATCCCTAAACCCAACAACATCTACTAGGTATCTAATATAGAATATAGACCGTACTACAAATTTATATTTGATAATAACTATAATTAGATATGCAACTATCCCCATTTCTCTCCATGCCTTAGTCTGATACTTTCATTCCATATCCTAGAAATGAAACGATTCTTTTGAATAAATCCCCATCCGTATTAGTAATGAGTCGTTGTACCACTGCATCTTCTTCACCCAAAGATGTATCATCATCTAGTAATACTACAGAAGCACGGTTCTTCTCAACAAGTGCACGAAGGAGCACAAGATGTCCAATCTCTTCCCAATTAATGCTAACTGATATGGCACCCAACTTTTCTAATACGCCCTTTGATGTTCCAACAAAGGCAACGATTCTCCTACTAAGGTCTGGTGGAGTTGACATGTCCTCACCACTACCACCATTACCTCCAAAAGATAGTGTACGTTGATTTGTAATGAACGTCACTTGATCTGTAATCTCTCCCTGCCTAGTACGAATCTCGGCAAGGTATTCTCCCCTTTCAAATTTTATGGTAGAAGTTTTGCACCTCCCCCCTTCGAATGAATAATATCCACTATTATATATATACCTTGGAGCAGCTATAATCGCAGTACTACCATCTGAATGAGAACATCGATAATGTGCTTGTATGCCACAATAATAGTCACTGTGAAAAACATCAATGCTAGAAATTTCGACTTTTGTGAATCTATGTGTCAAGTTCATATAGAAACCCAAATCATTGAACGATGCAATATATCCTTGATAATTATTGCTACAATATCCATGACCTTCACCAATTAATTCATCGAGGAGACTCTTCAAGTCAGTACAAACAAGTGAAGTAGATTGCGCAGGTTTTTCAAATGTGTAAGTTTGTCGGTCAAAACGCAAAGCTAATGCCATTGTTATTATACTATTGAATTGTGTTTATATTATTGCTATATGTGTGAGCATTATATTATTCATGTAGTAATTCTGTATATATTCTTTCCCGTGGTATATATTCACCCCATACCATATAGCAGCATGCAGCAAAGCTCATAGACTCTCAATAATTTTCAATCGACGGAACAAAAGAGACATTTTGGCAATTGAACGTCTCTCTAGTAGGTGTTATGAGATATGTATATTGGTATGTACGGTAATATGGCCATGCTTATTTCCTGCACTGACAATTAGTACAGAGGCTAGTGATATAAATACGCAGAATAGTATAGATAGGCAGAGTGATTGTCGCGGTGTTGTTATTGTAGCTGCATATCACTGCAATAAAAAAGAGGACGACACATCTTGTGAGCACTTTTTGCAAGTCGATGTATCAATACGATGAGTAGTAACAGTAATAAACGCCAAAGAACTACGGAGAGTCTACATATTACTGATCTTCCAGATGGTTTATTAGTGGGCATATCAAGTTATTTAGCCAAACCATCGGTGGTATTATTTTCATTTGCAATGAGCCCCAATACTTCTCAATCAACACAAATTAGCACAGCAATAATATCCGCTACCAATTGGAATACATTAGACTTTGATGATATCGAAAAGAGTTTAGCGGCTAAACTATCAGATGATGATATTGATAAGATTTTGAGGTGTATAGATGCTGTCAACAATCTACAGATACTAAAGCTTGCCGGTTGTATCAACATTACGGGCGGTGGATTAAATGTGTTACGTTCAAGTACTGTAATACAACAAGTTGATTTGAGTTTGGTAGGAAAGCACGAGGTACCTTTACTTGATCCGGAACCAATATTATCCGAAGATATAGTTATACCCATACTTGATAGTATCATCGGCAGAGGAAGGGAAAGTAGTCTACAGCAAATGGAATTCCCGAAGATATGGAGGCGTTCAGAAAGAAGTGCAAGAAGTACAGAGATGGCACAGTTCTTTATTAGGTATGATGATTACTTGACAAATCAAAGGTATTGTTGTTCAAAATGTGAACAAGTTATTGATAGTGATGAGTGGGTATGCCTCGGTGGAGATGAGTGGCACGGAACACAGAACTATACATGCTCTGGATGTTTAAAGCATTTCTGCTACGATGATGATTGCACTGGCGGAGATGAAGAAATCACCTGGTGTCAAAGGTGTGAAAAGGGATACTGTAAAAACTGTGCTGCTCACAATGGCGAATTCTTCTGCGTGAAATGCGTTGGTTTGTAACAAACAATGAAGAGTTTGTTTGTTTTTCGTTGATTTATCTTTTATATGGCTACCAACATCTACTAGGTACGAACGAACAAATAAAGTATAGATCTTACTCAATAAATACATTAGATTATACTAAATATTAAATATGCAACTATCCCCATCTCTCTCTCCACGCCTTAGTCTGATACTTTCATTCCATGTCCAAGGAATGAAACGATTCTTTTGAATAAATCCTCATCCGTATTAGTAATGAGTCGTTGTACCACTACATCATCTCCCAAAGCGATGTTATCCTGTAATACCACCGAAGCACGATTCTTCTCAACCAATGTACGAAGAAGTACAAGAGGTCCAACCTCTTCCCAATTACGACTAACTGAAATGGCACCCAACTTTTCTAAAATCCCCCTTGATGTACCAACAAAGGCAACAATTCTCCTACTTAGATCTGGCGGAGCAGACATATCTTCACCACTGCCACCATTACCACCAAAAGATAGTGTACGTTGATTCGTAATGAATGTAATTTGATCCGTAATCTCTCCCTGTCTGGTACGAATCTCGGCAAGATATTCTCCTTCTTGCAATGTTATAGTAGATTTAACAGGGTTGACATAATCACTAGCATAATAACCATTATTATATACATGTGGTGGCGTTAGATATTCAAATTTACTGCCATCGGAAAGCGTTATTCGATAATGTACTTGTATGCCATTGCAATAATCATCACTGTAGAAAACGTGGATGTGAGATATCTCGACTTTTGTACATTGTTCTTTAGCACATAGGCTCATATAGAAACCCAAATCATTGAATGATAAATCGCCGTAGCTATATTGTCTAATATATCCATGACCTTCACCGACTGCGTCATCGAGAAGACTCTTCAATTTAGTACAAACTGGTGAAGTGGATTGCTTAGGTTTTTCAAAGGTGTAAGTTTGTCGATCAAAACGTAAAGCTAATGCCATTGTATTGTTGTTGTATTGCTGCTGTTTCTATTGTTGTGGTAGTATTCTGTATATATCCCACTCATCAGTGTAGTACACGGCTCATATCATCAATACACCTCCATATAGCAGGCATCTATTAATATGTACTAGGATACATCCAAAAATGATACCGCGCGGCGCGGCCATCTTTTACTATGAGAGTAGAAATTCTCATTGCATATATATGTATGACATCTACAATGGCAGCCTCATTATGGACGCTTAAGAATTGCTAATATACCTACCATGACAACAGCTGACGGTAGTACAATCCTATCAAAATGTTTTGCCGGTGGCGTTGGTTGCGGATTCGCCGGCTTCCTAACAAATCCATGTGATGTGATTAAAGTACGAAATCAACAATATGCCGATGTCAATAAATACTCGACATTTAGAAGTACTGCAATTAGTATATTCAGAGAAGAATCAATATTAGGATTCTTTAAAGGTGCTACTGCATCTGTACTACGAGAATGTACATACTCGGCGCTACGTATGGGATTGTATGATCCAATCAAGAGTCAATATTCTATACTTTTCAATGATGATAATTGTTCTTCTCCTATCGTCAAGTGGCTATCGGCATTTACATCCGGTGCAATCGGTAGTGCAATATTCAACCCGATAGATGTTGTAAAAGTTAGATTCCAATCAGCCGGTGCTAACAAACCACCGCCATACACATCGATATCGAATGCATTTTATACAATCTACACAGAGAAGGGAATTAGAGGATTATATATTGGTACATCTGCAACTGTTACACGAGCTGCATTCTTAACTTCTGCTGAATTAGGATCGTATGATATCATAAAGAACAATATATTAGTTCCTATGTTAGGTTTTGATAAAGAAGCAAACAATACACACTTCATTGCAAGTTTTATTGCCTCACTAATTGCATGTACAGTTGCAAATCCAGCAGATTGTGTCAAGACACGAGTTATGAATGATCCAAATGGTATAGTTGGTGGAGCATCTGATCACTTCAAAGATATACTAAAGACTGATGGTCCAATGGGATTCATGAGGGGATGGACGGCTAGTTATTTACGAATCGGTCCTCATACTGTTATTAGTTTAGTAATGATTGAAAAGGTACGGCAGATGGTTGGGATTGGAAGTTTCTGATGTGAAGAAGGGATCATTATGCTACTTGCAGTTTGGAATGTTCATAAAAGTAACTTACTCTACATAAACCTTAGGCCGATTTGAGATTAAAATTGAGACATTACATATCATTATACACATGAGTTATGTTCCCGCATGGATATTGTTGGATATGGAGAGTATCAGTTGGTTGTTGTGAGTAGAGAGAGCTCTTTCCACATATCCTATTGAACTGAACTCAGTAGTTGTCAAGGTGTAACACCACCTTTGATCACTCTGCCCCCACAAAAGTAAGGATACCCTAGGATACACTGTAAAGTGTAAAGCCAAAAGATTTAGCCTTCTATTATCTCTCTCAAAGAGACGATCTTATCATTCTACTACATCCAATTACGATTTAGAGTAGTATAGCCATGTCTAAAATTACTGGATTACTCCGACTAATGAATAGGCCAATAAAGCTCCTCAAACAACTCCGAAAAGTTGAGGAGGTACCACCAATACCACCACTTCGCTCGATCTTCTATTGTGGAAGTTTTGCTCTAGGGCTAATCATATTACTGATATTAGTGATTGCTATGAAGATATTGAAGAAGAAAAGATTGGATTGTTCTGTGAACGACGGCTCTCCGCTGACTACATCCACTCAAGAGAAACGATCAGTAAAGCATAGCCGAATATCTAACACATCATGCACTGACATATCGTCATCATCTTCTTCAGTACTATCTCCGGATATATGGGCATTAGTAATGAATTTCTTACCTTATGAATCAGTATTACAAACAGCGGCGGTATCGAAATCAATGCTACATGAGGTTATGCCGTTAGTTACAATGTTACACATCAACAAATCGTCACAGTTGTATGCGGGTAGTATCGCTTCGAGGTATAATAACGTGAGGGATATTTCCATCTATTCACTGATTGACTACCATCCATTTACCAACCAGGAAGACTTATGGGAAGAATCACCCGCTATTGATGAAGATACAGCAACAAGAGCGATTCCCTTCCTTAGTTCTTTTAAAAAGTTAGAAAGAGTATTCTTGGGTGGACAAAATGTGAATAATGGCAGCGTGGAGGGGTTTATGCCTACTAATGATACAAATGACGAAAAGAAGGAGATTATGAAGAATCTTATTAACAGTTTTAGTGCTGGTTTCAGATCGGGGGCGTGTAAGTAGAGTGTTTGTTTGTGGTGTTCATTTTTGTTATGTTCGTCTTGCTCACGTGTTGTTATGTCTATTGCAGTGAGTAAGGACTTATGGGTATTAGGGCTACGTTGTCCAGATTCTCATTTTGGTGTTAATATGTTCAATATTACAAGCTCCTGTCCAACGTGTATTAAAGCATGCAAGAGCTTCCCAATAGATTCAGTCCTCAACTTTGAACAAGGCGGTAACTCAGAATGGCATATGAGCACAATGAGTACAACGCCTAACCAACGTTCTCTAGACCGTAACTTTACAGAACAATTATATAGCCTTGATGTATGTGTTACATTGGATCAGATCGAAGACATTGTTAGTAAACGTACCGGTGGAAAAGAGCTTCTACATTCAAAGGAGCGTTTCCTTGATATGTTAGGCAACGGCACTCGACTTGTCATCATTGACAAGGATGATACTGAGTTATATGTCGTCAAATACAATGGGTATGATTTGAAAAGACTCAGACGCTTCATTGAAAAGTCACAGCTCAATGTCAAAACATTATGTTCTGATGTTGTTACAGAGGCAATTAAAAGATCGTTTGCCGCTGATGAAAGAGACCTTCTACCACCTCGGAATAGGTGTTATCTTGCTGCGAGTTCTTTTCGTGAGTTGAGGAGTATGGGGATAGCGTTTGATGAAGCAGACTTCCTCAATGATGATGAGTGGGATGGGAAGAGGATTGAGTATGACGAGAAAAGAGATTGGGATTATTACAATTGGAGATTTAGTTAAAGAGGAGCAGCTACATGAACTTGGGATATGATAACTTTTACTTAGACATTACATATACGCAAACGACCATACACTATATCTATACACATATACCCTCTCTTATACCTTTGCATCCTTTATCATCAACCACATTGGTTGTTTCACAGTATCACCCTCTGCACATAAGTGAATCTTCTCAGCAGTTCTAAAGCCGAAGTGCTTGTACATTGCTTCGTTTGATTCCGATTCAGTTTCCAAATACAATGGCACCTTGAAAGAGTCTGCAGTTTGAATTAGTAAGTTCAACATTCGTTTCCCGTGACCTTTGCCAACCGCAGATGGATGAACTCCAATACATTGCAGATATATCCATCGTTTATGTTCCTTCATTATCCTTTCTTTTGCTTTGGGGAGAGTTTCCTGAACAGCTAACCGATTCTTTGCATGTTGACCATATCCATTCTCTGGTTTGTGTGATGGAGGGATGCCAAGTTTGATAATAGTTCGTAAAGTGTTAATAATACCAAGCTTTGTACACGATGAAGGAGTTATCGCCATACATCCAATGAACTCATTATTATTATCTCCTTTTATGCCGATTGCAACTCCTCGACTGCCATTAATCAATTGATAGTTGACCCATCCGAGCATGTATCTTGTCATTTTGTATAGCTTATCATTTCTTTCCTCGTCATTATTGATATGATCTACATCTGCTGTCCAATTGAATAATGGATCCTCCATGAATGCTGTTTTGTATTTGTTTTATTTGTTCATATGACATGCATAACACATGATGTGCACAAAGTTCAATCAAGCAAAGTGAGTGAGCAGTTAACCACAGTTGCATTGTAATGCCTACTATTTCATTAATAAAAACATACCATTTGTCAATACATCGAGGGCAGCATCCTCATCGGTTTTAGAGAGTATTGCAATTGCATCATTATTGCTGACTTGTTGTTGAAATTGAACAGCGTTGATTAGCTCCTTCTTCGTTACCATCTTTGTTTGACTATTTCCTTTGAATATGAATTTCTATAGGTCTGTATACTGAAGATTACTATAAGTGGAGATATAGCAGCATTTATTTAACTCTTCAGTCGTTATCAAGCTATTAAGCACGTCTCATAGTAGGAGGTTCACCATTCATCGCAATAAAAATGACAGGGACTAAAGATCGTAATTTGGCGAGCAAACGCATTAGAGTGGTTGCTTAATAATATTATGCCTTTGCCACCTTAAAGTCAAGCTTTACCAATAGAAATAACACGGGATGCAAAATATCGTGGAGAAGGTATGTTAGTTTGTTGTTGATCTTTATTATAGACTGGCGGTGGTATGGAGTATTCATTCGGAGGATTGCAAAATTTTGTGCACATCATGTGCACCGACATTGCCAGCTTTTATGTTCTTTCTATTGGGGTTTTATATATTGGTATATTGGTACCTATGTTCATATGTGGTATATCTCATATATAGTCTCCTTATACTTATGTCGTTAATTCAGATATAATAATGGACGAGTATAACAAGTATGCCGCGTTGGCTGATACAATAAAAATTGAAGATATCACATCATGCGAACAAAAACAAAATATACTGAAACAGATTAAGGAGAATGATGAAGATTTTACTCAAATATGGATATGCAACCCCGATAATGTTGTTGATGAACGTGATTACGATTTTGACAGTGCCGAGGAGTTGGCATGGTTAGGTTATTATCTTGGTCTAAATACAAGTTTGGAAGAGTTGTATATCCGTTACTCTCCTCCGGCATCATGTAGCGCGGGGATTGAGGTATTTCGTAGAGGGTTGGGAAACAACAAGTCAATCAGAACATTAAGCTTAGGTGGTGAGTTTTCCTTTGGGGGAAGTTTGCTGCCAATGCTGGATACATTCCTCGAAAACAATAAGAACTTAGATAACATTGAGGTGGAGGATCTACGTGAATTTGGTGCCGAGGATGCTCGTCAATTGTCACTTGCTTTGGGTGGCTACAACAAAGCTTTAAAGGCTTTCCGTCTTTCAGAGAGTGATTTACAGGACGGTCAATTAGTTGATATCATTACAGCCTTAAGTATGCACCCACAACTCATGGAGCTTCGTTTATCAAATATGGAAATGGGAAGGAATGAATGTGCGGCATTATCAACTCTTCTACGCTGGTCTACTACCAAGTTGATAACCCTTAATCTCCATGGGAACAATATAAATGATGAGGAGGTAGAGGTATTGGTTGATGCAGTGACCAATGTCAATACGCTTCAAGAGCTGAACCTAGCTTGGAATCAAACAATTACAATCAAAGGCTGGAAGACGGTGGCAACTCTACTGGAAATGTCTGATACTAAACTTGAAATTCTTCGCATTCATTGTAACATGATTGGGGATGAAGGGGCACTGGTATTTGCAAATGCATTGGTCAGCAACTCCACTCTCAAGACTTTGGATCTCGATGGAAATGGTATCACTTCCGAGGGATGGGCACCCTTCTCAAAACTTCTTTGTGACACCTCCACTGTCAATAAAACGTTTATGTCAAACCACACCCTGCGGTCCATTGCTGGTAGGCAGAATGGATTTTCTGTTGAGATCATTAACTATCTGGCCTTGAATAGAAATGATGACAAACAGAAAGTTGCAATTACAAAGATCCTCCAAAACCATTCTTTTGATATGCAACCCTTCTTTGAATGGGAGTTCAGTGTATTGCCGATTATGATTCGTTGGTTTACAAAGGCTGCTGATTGTACAACTGAGTATGAGGAGAAGATCAAAAAGATGAGGCTCTCTGTCGTGTATGATTTTATTAGGGAGTTTCCTATGTTGTATGTCGAGGCACGTACACAAGAGGAGATCAAGAAGCAAACTGCTTTGGAAATGCAATTACAACGGGCTCAGTTGCAATTGGCATTACAACTAGAGGAGGTTCAACGGTGCAAGGCTCGTGCCATGAGGAGGCTCTAATGAGGAGAGATAAAGGGTAGCTAACATAATAAATAGTTAGTCTCATTATTGAAAAGAGTAGGACTAATCTAGACCATTCGCTTATCCCATTTATGTACACACAAAGCATTCCATACGCTTATGACGTTTCCAATCATCAACCTGACAAGTCTTTGAACAGTACCACATACTCTTACACCTACTACAGCGTAGCAGCTTTGTTTCATCTAAATGGTACATTGCTACCTTCTTGTTTTACAATTCACGTTGCCACATGTCTTATTGTGCACTAGTACTTCCCTTATTGTTATTGGTATGCGATGGTATGCTGTTTTCCTTCTCTTGATGTGCATTTAATACTCGTAGTGCCTCCTGAATCTTGGCTTCGAGTGCCTTTGGACTTTCGAGCAAGTGCAACAACTTTGAGTTGTCCATACCTTCTAACAACATACCAGTAATCTTGCCAGCATCATTAGGTTGAGTTTGATGGATGAGTGGATACAGACGTTCACCAATCATATTCTTTTGCAGTACCTCGGATGAGGAAAATGCACGTGTTAGATGTCCCTCCAGTAGTGCTAATCGACTATTGTTGTGTTGAGATGGGGAGCTATTCTCCTTCTCAGTCAGTACGGATCCCCTCGTGCTATCCAGGATTGGCATTACAACTAGAGGAGGTTCAACGGTGCAAGGCTCGTGCCATGAGGAGGCTCTAATGAGGAGAGATAAAGGGTAGCTAACATAATAAATAGTTAGTCTCATTATTGAAAAGAGTAGGACTAATCTAGACCATTCGCTTATCCCATTTATGTACACACAAAGCATTCCATACGCTTATGACGTTTCCAATCATCAACCTGACAAGTCTTTGAACAGTACCACATACTCTTACACCTACTACAGCGTAGCAGCTTTGTTTCATCTAAATGGTACATTGCTACCTTCTTGTTTTACAATTCACGTTGCCACATGTCTTATTGTGCACTAGTACTTCCCTTATTGTTATTGGTATGCGATGGTATGCTGTTTTCCTTCTCTTGATGTGCATTTAATACTCGTAGTGCCTCCTGAATCTTGGCTTCGAGTGCCTTTGGACTTTCGAGCAAGTGCAACAACTTTGAGTTGTCCATACCTTCTAACAACATACCAGTAATCTTGCCAGCATCATTAGGTTGAGTTTGATGGATGAGTGGATACAGACGTTCACCAATCATATTCTTTTGCAGTACCTCGGATGAGGAAAATGCACGTGTTAGATGTCCCTCCAGTAGTGCTAATCGACTATTGTTGTGTTGAGATGGGGAGCTATTCTCCTTCTCAGTCAGTACGGATCCCCTCGTGCTATCCAGGAATTGGTCACAAGCAGCATTCATTTCTTCTAAATCCTTCTTGATGTAATCTGGACAGCCTCTAAACTCCGTAACAATCTTAGCAGTTGCACGAGCAAAGCCTAGTAGATTCTGATTATCAACCTTTATCCATGATTGGAACAGTTTATGAGCCACGGGAAACACTGAACAATCTTTACCATCCGACGCCTTGTGTCGATTCATGGCAATGTAGTAACATCTGAAATAGTTCGACCTTGCCAAATTATACTGTCCCAACTTGTATCGTATATCACATACTGCTAATAGCTCATCCATGTATCTTTCTGGTCCATCCTCATCTTCCTCGTCATTAGTTCCCATCTCCAATTCCTTTCCTCCCACTAGACGTAGATTTGATAATGCATATCCTAATTGATCTTTCAATGGCAATGTACTATCGATATCACTGCCATTATCACTGCTTCTTCCATAGTTCTTACTACTACTGCTACTACTGGGCAAGTTAATCTTTTCCTTTTTGAATGGTAAGCCGTGCATATATCCGTCAGGTTTAAAGCCTTGCTGATTCTCCTCACTTTTTGAGGGGAAGTGATATACTTCACACAATACTGCACGTTGTTGGTTAGTTGAGGAAGCACGGTTACTCTTTTTTACTGCCTCCCGGGGTATGTTTTTGTTATCTCTTCCAGGCAAGTTTGAATTCGACTTATTCTTATTCATCTGAGGAGGTCTAGGTGGACTGTCAGGGATATCATCCTCGCCATTATATCTTCCAAGAACACTCAAATCCATATGATAATGGGTCAAAATAGCACTATTATCTGCATAATATGTCGCCCGTTCTTCACGTCTTTCCAATTCAATACGTTGACTTGGAGATAAGGTTGTAGATTCTAGGCATTTCTTTGCTATTTCGGATTGTTTTTGCCAATGGTCATAATCTGTATACGCAATTATCGGTACATAGGATATAGAGTTAATGATGTGAGGTGGTGTATTGAGAATTCATTTGTCAAAACAAAACAGACTTACAATCGGCATAGTGATGTACCAATTCAGCATGAGCCTTTCCATGTTTAATGATACTTTGTTTTGTATCTACGGCGGCTTGTTTCACAGCCGGTGTAACATTTCCATCTCTGAATCTTCCATCTCCTTTTGATTGTTCACTTAAATTTTTCATATAGTCAGCTTGGGCAGCCACAGAAAGGTTTCTAATCTGTTCATTAATCTCATTTTCAACATTTCTACTAACATCATCTCGAGTGCTCTTAATAGATGTAGTAGGTAACAAATTAAGCATCCGTTCCATCTCTCTTTGATCTTTCAAACTTTGGATATACAAATCAGTACATGTAACAAAAGTATCTCTACCAAATCCATATCGTTTTTCAATTCGATTCCATATATTATCCCAACTAAACTTTTTCTTATATTGTCGTTTTAATTTTTCAATATGTTCTTCACATGTTGAAACGTACTGCTTATCAAATGTTAAATAAAATTTCTTTAGTAGATATAGTTCATATTCATTTGCATGCTTTGGTTGTTGATAATGACGTTCACGAACATGCACAAACCTTCTACGATTTGCTTCATCCATGATATCCATTACAAATTTATCAATATTATCCTCAAAGTAATCAATTACTTGTTTTGGATTACATAAATCAACCTTGGTACCATCATCATGTAATAATATTGCCCATATCTTTGCTTTTTGTAATGATTTTGCAATTCTATTAGACTTTGATCCGTTGGGTGGTGGTTTATATTGTAATGCTTTGTTAGTGTTGTTGGTAATATCGAGTGCTATGAGAAGATGCATTAGGCATAGGTTTGAATACTCTGTGGAACCTCCACATGATGCTACCGACGACGATGCCGTTTCCCATGCAAAACCGGCTGCTTCCGTCATCATTGAGGCTTATATATCGTAGTTGTTATATTATAGGATGACAGTTGCAAATCTGAAACTTATTCTGCGGATATATATGAAGTTTCATATAAAGTTCCGTGCTAACACGAGTACGAGAGGAGTAGCTCTTTGTTGACAATATACCGTATTGGATGATTACTGCGGGGTGTGTGGTTTATTAGAAGGTATGTCAATTTCATACTTCATAGATTGGCGGTGATCTGGTGTCATTTTGAGGATTGCAAAATTCCTGTTACATTATCATTATCAGCTGTAATTCTCTCTATTGTGGTTGTTTGATATATGTCCATACGATGTATATCTCATACATAATCTCCTTTTACTTTTGCCATTAATCCAATATTCTCCAGTATAATAAGGACGAATACTCTTGTCCGAGAGTTATTAATTGATAAGTACATAAAGAACTCTTTGTGCACATCATATGCACTAACCTTCTCTCGTGGAGTATATTGTACGATGAATTGAGAAGCTGATCTTTATCCGATATATAGTTTATTCTTCTTACAGGTATATATAACAATGGAAGTGTATAACAAATACGCCGCACAGGCTAATACAATAAAAATTGAGGATATCACATCAGACAAACAAAACCAAACAATTCTACTTCAACTAAAAGATAACGATTCAACGTTCAATAGGTTATCTATTATGGATTGTGAAGTAGGTAATACCCGATGTGATCATTTCTATATACCCGAAGACCAGTTTGGGGAGGATATAGGATGGTTGGGGTATTTCATTGGCAACAGCACAAACATAAAGACACTCAATTTATGTACAACTTTTACTTCGAATTCTCATTCCAAGTCTTTCTTTAAGGGGCTAACGTGCAATAATAATATCCAGAATTTACTGTTAACCACTGTCGATTTAGCAGATGGAAAGGTATTTCGCATGTTGGGCTTATTCTTTAAAAGAAGAAATAGCAGTCTGACTAGAATTGAGATAGAAAATTGTCGATTTGGGAATGAAGATGTTCGCCATCTCTCATTAGCCATTGGGAGTTGCAACAAATCTTTGACGAATATCAGGTTGCAAAATCTACAAAATAATATGGAGGTTGTTCAGTTAGTTGATATTATTACAGCAATGAGTATGCATCCACAGCTAGAAGAGCTCAATTTATCAGAAATGAATATTGGAAGATATGAATGTTCGGTATTATCCACTCTTATTAGTCATACTACTACCAAGCTTCAAACTCTCAGCCTCTACGAAAACAACATTGACGATACAGGAGTGGAGATGCTAGTCAATGCACTGACAACCGTCAATACGCTACAACATCTAGAACTTGGAACGAATCAATTAATTACAATGAATGGCTGGAAGGCAGTGGCAACTCTATTGGAAGGGCCTGACTCCAAACTCAAGTGGTTACATATATATTGCAACGATATTGGGGATTATGGGGCACAAATGTTTGCAAGTGCACTTAGCAGCAACTCCTCCCTCGAGAAGTTAGATCTCGATTACTGTCAAATTACTCGCGAGGGTTGGATACCCTTCTCCAAACTTTTATGTGATACCTCCAGTGTTAACAAAACGTATCTCTCAAATCATACACTCCATTATGTGGGTGACGAATACGACGATAATGATCTTTCTAATATCCCCTTGTATTTGGACTTGAACGAACACGAGAATAAACAGAAAGTTGCCATGAACAAGATATTACATGCCCATTCTCATTTTGATCTGTGTCCTTTCTTTGAGTGGGAGTTCAAAGTCTTGCCAATTATGATTCGTTGGTTTACAAAGGCTGCTGCTGGTACAAATGCTTATCATGAAAGGAATAGTTGCAAGATGAAACTCTCTGCCGTATATGATTTCGTCAAGGAATTTCCCATGTTGTATATTGAACCGGTGACAAGAAAGGAGATTGCGGGGTATACTGCTATGGAAGAAGCGCTACAGGGGGCGGAGCACCAGGGACAGTTGGAAGAGATTCGGCAGCGGAAGGCCCGTGCTATGAGGAGGCTCTGATCAATGCTAGAGGAGGCGAATCAAGGCGTATTTTATTATATTAAGAGATCAAGTAGGGGTGAAGAACCGATTGAAAGATATCCAGCAGAGCAAGGCTAGGGCAATGAGGAGACTAGGAATGAAGTGATGTAATCCTCTAATATACGGTGGTTCTGAGAAGTACTATGTTCATACTTAGTAGACTTTATATATCATAATACACCCAACCTCATACAATTCATCACAAAAAAGAATATTTTTACCTCAGATCTTTGCATCCTTTATCATTAACCACATTGGCTGTTTCACAGTATCATTCTTAGCACACAAATGAATCTTCTCTACAGTTCTAAAGCCGAAATGCTTATATAATGCCTCGTTTGATTCCGACTCGGTTTCTAAATACAATGGCACATTCAATGAGTCGGCAGTTTGTATCAGAAACTGTAGTAGTTTCTTCCCATGACCTTTACCAACTGCAGATGAATGTACTCCGATACATTGCAGATATATCCATCGCTTGTACTTTTTCATTATCCTATCTCTAGCTTTAGGAAGAGCATCTGCTTGAGCCGCTAAACGATTCTTTGCATGTTGACCATATCCATTCTTTGATTTGTAAAGAGGTGGAATACCAAGTTTCATTATTGTTCGAAGTATGCTAACAATACCAATTTTTGTTCGAGATGATGGAATCAATATCATACATCCGACTAACTTATCATTATCTTTCACACCGATTGCAACTCCTCGACTACGATTTACTATCAGCCACCCGAAACACCATATATTGTTTCTGTATAGCTTATCCTTTCTTTCATCGATATTGTCAATCCAGTAAACAATGGATCGTTCATGAATGCTGTTCACATGGTATGCACAAAGAATATCAAACCAATTGAGTATATAATCACAATGAAACGTCTAATCATATCAATAAGAAAGACGTACCATTAGTCAGTACATTGAGATTGGATAGTAGCAATTCCACTGCCATCAATATTTTTACTTTGGATAACTTGAGTTAGCTCCTTCTTTAATACCATGATCAATGTAAATTTCTACTATATAACTCCGTTAAAGAATAATAAGAGGTAATTGACATAAAGCAGCTATGGGTAGTAACCCATAGTAATTATAGGTAAGACCCCATTTTTAGACAATTTTCAACATACCACAGCTTCATCAATATCGACAGCCACGTTACGTTTGAGGGCACTATCGTCATCTACTTCATCTCGACATATCGAATATGCTATTGCTTTTGTTTGTACGATAATTATTGATTGTCTTACTTAAACTTGTAATACTACCTACTCTGAACTTTCACCGATATTCTGTGCTAAAATTTCCGGCCGAAATTCCCCTAACTCTAGCAAACCCAAGTTTTAGGTATTCTGAATCGAGTTTTAGAGTTAGGCAAAATTCGGCGTGGCCAATTTTATTTTATAATGGATCCCCATTTTTACTAGCGATGTGATATGCACCTACTAAGATGTCTTTGTCCTCTATCACCTCGTTGATCTACATCAAGCCCTATTGCAGAGGGCAAGCCAAGGCGTCATAGATCATGTTTCTATTCGGTAGGGTGTTTTCTGGTGTAGCCGTATACGAGATAAAGCATGTGTAATCATGTGCATGTGATTAGGTGCATATTTCACGTATCTTCACATTGGTATGTTATAATAACGAATTATACCCCACCCACTTGCACAGAGCATGGCAAGACATCGTACAACAATAATCCAGCGTTCGGCATAATTCGGCAGGGAAGAAGATTCAATGCGTACATACCACCATTGATGATTTGGAGGGAAGTTTCCTCAGGTGGTGTTAATGGCTATCATGTGATGATGTAGCACTTTCCTACACCAAAATACAGTCTCCATTCACTTATCCTATATAGTTAGTAAATTACGTGTGGGTTGGATTGGTGTGGGTGGTTGTTATGCCCCTCAATGGTAGCATAAGCGTTATTTTGTTTTGCCGATATTTAATACACCTGTATTATGGTTGCCCTATTATTGGTGGTGTACGTCGGGTATACAATATATGTGGCGCGGGTTCTCTTTATTATTACTATTAGTATCGATTATAATTGGAGGATCGTAGCAACCAGCACGTATATTGTTTGGAATGGCTTAAAGCTATCCCGAATGAGATTAAGTTTTTCTGTTAACAAATTATTATTGGGTTGGACTATTTAGTGCGGTGAATACAGCCTCCACAACGGAAACCACCACTTCCGTAGTTATTAGAATAGGTATATAAAAGGTTCCACTACAAATCTTGGATGGATCTACCGTTTGGGGTATGGTACATCTAACATTGTGGAGGGGATAAGATATACTGTCAAATACGAGTAGTTCTTAAGGTCAACAAATGAGGATGAGGATGGACAATCCGAGGTAGAAAAAGTGCTGCGGATCGCTTTAGTAGGTGATATTGAATGACTGTACCGAAGTGCAAGGAGGGGGAGAACAACAACACTCCCAAAAGAGTTATGTTATCTTATGCATCCTAATAACCTCCTTGAAAAATCGTACTAATTGACACCTTGACTAGGCCTCGTGAACCGTTAGTAGTATCACTCTACGGTTATTAAACAACGTATATACATCTATTGTAGCTGTGTCTATCATATTGGAATGATAAGACAACATTAACTATCAGTTTTCACTAAAGAAAACTCTATATTTTTATTACCTCCTTTTTACCTTAATTGTCTGTCCCGAAATGCAACAAAGGACTCCCTTGTAAGACTTTTCAACTTTGATAATATGGTGGTACAGTGTAGCAAAATAGTCTCCTTCGATCTGTCTCTCTGCCTACACAAAGTACATACTATTCTAATTGAATACAACATCACTATGTTGTCACTGTTGCGTGTTATTGAGTTGGTGTCAAGTCAGAGGAACAAGTATTTAGTATTGACGCCGAATTTTAATCAGCTGAGTCCATTGATGATGGCCGCCACTGACCCACCTGTATTTTTTTTTGACATCTTAAGCTAGATTGTTCTATCAAAAGGTATCACTTTACTTTTACTTTTGCTCGATTCACAACGCCTAAATCTCTACCCACACGACAGCTGAGGTATGGTAGCCGCTTCTATATTTGAACTTCTAGGCCGGGTAGGATATTTCATAAATTTTCAACTGCTTTTCCTTCCATTTGTCTGCACTAATTCGATTTCCGACACTACTTAGTGCACTACTTAGTATTAAAAGGGAGTATGCAGCATGCATATGTTTCGTATCTGCTGCTACACCAACAAGCTTTTCCTCTGCTTGTACTAATTCATTTTCACGGCAACCAAAATTGCCACGCTGCATAGATGAAGAAGAAAATTCGCTGCCTACATCATCCTCATCAACAGTGGAACTGGAGGAGTTACAACTTGGTTCACGCCATCGATCGTCTACTCCATTGACATCTATTCCGTGTTGACTATTATCTTTAAGCTTACTTTGCTTATAGTTATAGTCTATTTCTCTATTTGAGTTTGCGCTCACGCCAGTAACGAATTCTTGTCCATCTAAGATAAACAAAAGGGATGAACTGATGTGAGTACCAGGTGTCATTTCTAAAGAATATACATGCCATTGCCCAAACACACTTACCAGCTCCCCCTGTTGCTTCCTTCTTCGAATCTGCTACACCAACAAGCTTTTCCTCTACTGTAATACTTTTCACCAAGGAAAGGAACTTTTCGTCTACTATAATATCTCCCACCAAGGAAAGGAACCTTTTCCTCGCCATATCACGTAGTGTATCATAGTTATGCTCATACAGGTCATACAGGCAATCACTTTTTTTGCCATCATCCACCAAATCGTCCTCCACTCTTCTACTATCAAGAAATAAACATTGTTTTTTTTTTTTTGGTTTTTTTTTTACTTTTTCCAACATCATCTCATGTCGTTCTATTGTCCTTGGTACATCCCTTATATGTTCTAACACCATTTTCGTTGCATCTTTGGATGTTAATGGTATCAACGTCATATCCTTCCCGTTCCCATGTTTCTTGACAAATATCGCTCCAGCACCCTCCATTCCCTCTTTCACAATCTAAGTAAACATAGAAAGAGGAATACGATAAATTTTTATTCAGATACTTTACCTCTTCGTATTACAGATTTTCACAGTACAACACGTTTATATTATGGCTTACCTTTCCAAATTTTTGTTTAGACCCATGTCTATTTTGTTTAAGAAATGTTTGCTGTTTTGTAAGAATGAGGTTAATTTTTTATACGAGCAATCATAAATTTTGAGGTGCAAATAAGTTATGAGAGGTTTGATTTGCAATAAAACAATTGCAATGGAGAGGGCTCCTCTAACTTACTCGAAAGTAATAACTCAATTGTCTAAGGTTGTCATTCCCCGGGCACATTATATTGCCGCGTCCCTTAACAATATAGGTACCTGGTAAATCTTCACACTTAATATTTGAAACCTCCTGTATCATAATATTTTATATGATGAGTTATATAGCCTGGATAATTGAAGAGGTGTACGACTTTTCTCCTGCTATGCTTTTGTATAGGATTTTACCGAGTAGGTCCTAGATTCAATTGCGCGTTTAGAAGTATATTATTATTTTGTATACATAATACATACCACTATCAGCGTATTATCAACTACTATGTATTATTCTTAGAATCACAGAATGTACATCATCATCCCATTTGTACAATGTACCATGTACAAATTTTCCATAAATTCTTTCTCTCCCTAGAGGTATTCATGCTATCAGGAGTTCTCTCATGATGTTCATGTTGTGGTATCTATAATTCTTTCCTCCTCTTCTCCCAATTATGTTCTCCCCCGAGGTAATTCATGCTATCAGGAGTTCTCTCACGATGTGTTATCTATAATTCATGCTGTCTTCTTTCCTCCTTATCTCCCAATATATGTATGTATTCCAAATCCATAATTGCAACCTTTTAGCATTACTATGGTCAAAACAAAGCAAACCGTACGTATGACCACCGGAGTAAATCCCTTTGTAAGTTGCTCGGCTCTCTCGTTTTTTTCCCTCTCGGATGTCTCCTACATAAATCTCCTTCAACTACTCATATTCATATTTCCCTGGACCTTTCATAGATGAACTACAGCCCGTACAATACTACGGCCTTGACGAAAGCTGTGACAAAACGTCATGAATGGATGAGTAGTGGCAACGTATGGGATAGCATCGTAGAAGACAGAGAGCTCCCAAGTAATGTAAAGTACATGGTTGTTGATCTAGAAACACATGACTGGAAGCATACTGCCCAGAGTAGATATGATACTGGACGTATGGTCGAGATTGCTTGGAAGCTTTTCAGTGATACAGGTGACTGTCTAGAATCAAAGCAGTACCTTATTAAACCGTATGGGACATATAAACAGATTGCCAAAAAGGCCACGGAAGTTCACGGTATCACTACCGAGCGTGCATCTAAACATGGAGATGATGTGGAGTTGATTCGGATGAATTCATTCGCATCGTTGAGAATATCCCCAAGGATGGTTTTGTGATTGCACATAACATGGAACATGAAGATACTGTGTTGGCAAACAGCTTCAGTCCTGACCAGCGGGTTGTATGGGATGATGTGCCAAAGAGCAACACTCATTCAGTTTCCCTGCTAAAGTATCTACCTCGCGAAGCAAAAGATAAGTACAAGAAACGTCTTAGTTATACTCCCCTTCGTTGTGGATTGAGGCTCCAACAACTACACGAATGTGTATGTCCTGGTGGTGTGTATGATTATGCCCATTTTGCTGACACCGATGTGCAGATGACCTGGGAAATCTTTCGGTATTACAAACAGCATGCTACCGTCGAAGAACTCAAGTGGACAGAACCTTCTGTAGAGGAACGAATGGCCGATGCTACTGAAGAGCATGCATATGCTTCTAAGAAAGCTCGTACAGACCAGACATTATAAACACTTAAATTAGTCCTTTATCAAATTAACAACTACTCTAAACAACATCAATGCCTGACGGCTGGCAGTTTTCACGGAGATCTAAAGAAAGATTTTAATTGGTGGTGGTCTTTGAACACAAATAAAATGGCAATCAAGCGGATTGAAGTTCACTTAAAAGTAACAATATCCATCAACTAAACTAAACTAAACTAAACTAAATATCCATCAGTTAAGAATGAATATATATCCATCAGTAAAGAACATATTACTGTCAACAATTTAAATATATACAACATCTGAGGGTGTATTTGCAACAAATACGAATCATGAACAGAGTCAAAGGAAGGAAATACGGGGTACATATTAAAGATGGGTACTTTGCTATTACTAAGATTTTAGAGCTAAAGAGGAAACGCGATGGATCTATTATATGTAAAGTTGAGTGGGTGGGGAGTTTGACTACAGATTGGGTGTCCGAGGATGCCTTGTGTAGAAAATCTTGTAAGTTATTGTTTTGTTTTATTTGTTTT
>Ga0214477_100054_pt1 | contig 68718 bp, 59 predicted proteins | sample M1_20Mar14CPVII9_FD_165058 | JGI IMG/M metagenome (GOLD analysis project Ga0214477, IMG submission 165058) | Marine eukaryotic communities from Monterey Bay, California, United States - M1_20Mar14CPVII9sort6BwellC16 | ecosystem: Environmental > Aquatic > Marine > Unclassified | place: USA...
TAATAGAATAGGATTAAGTTAGTTGGCACCACAAAATACATTGCAATCCTGTAGTTTAGTAACATAATTATACATTAGAATACTCTTTATTGTTCACCTACTATGTCAATGGTGCATTAGTCAGTACCCACATTGCATACTGATATCTCAAAGTAGAAACATTGAATATAATTGGACCATTTTAATAGATATAATGTCTCCAAGGTCAAACCATCATATATCCACCTTCTTATGAATTATTTAATGGATCTAGTGCCTAATCACTCAAACAATGGTATCAATATCAAATAACAGATTCCTGCTATATTGTTAAGTGTTGATGTACTGTTGTGCATTATCTATCTCCCTACTCTTTCATAGGCTAAATCATCCGGCAAAAACACAACAATAGACACCACCACCACAACTTTAGAATGAAGAACATCCACGTCATCAACTTGAAACCATCCATTTGCTCCCCCACCACCGCGATCACCTCTGACACAGGGGGGTGGATATCAACAACAATACTTTACCCCCGGCCCTCCGCCTCAACAGTTTCAACAACAACAGTTACAACAACAGCAGCAGCTGCACCCTTCTCCCGATATGTTCGGAGCCTATTTTCAACAACAACAGTTTAATAATAACAATACATCCTGATCCAGTACCACCGTCCCGGAGTTCCCCAAATACACCGACGGAATGAATATAAAGAATTACAATGTTGAGGTAACTCAGTGGAAGGTCAAGTGTGAAGGACTTGGCCTCGTGGTATCTGCCACCCTCGTCTCCTGCCTCATTAAAAAGGAGTATGCTGGCAGCAAGCCACCACCTTAGCTGTGATGGGTTCAAGATGTTGAAGGTGTTCCTCAAGCTGATCCAACCATCCAAGTCCTCTCTCCTCCTTGATGCCGCGAGAGATCTCGGGAATTTTCATATGATCGATGCAACTGCGTTAAATGGTGCTGATTTGGATAGGTTAATGGTTCTCAGGCTATTAGTGGAGTGGGCAAGCGGCGGTTTAATGGCTCGTCCAACGATTCCGTAATGATGATCCTACTGTGGTAAAGGCCACTTTTGGCTTCTCTCACTCTGGCTGATAATGTCCAACAAGACCATGCAGCTGCTGCTTCACGAGCAGGGCGTCAAGCTGCTCAACAAGATCTCACGGATCCACCTCCTCCGGTGTCAATCCACGGATAGAGTCAATCTATCCTCCCACTGATCCACTGCCACAATTTTTCGACATGGGAAAAGTGTGCATACTGAAATGAGGGTCCTATTGCTGCTCTGTTGGCCAAGGCCATTGTTGACAAGTACAACTTAGACTTATCATCAGCCTCAGGGACGGCGCGTGCACAGTCATCTCGACCCTCCCCTGCTCCTGCTCCCGCCTCGTATGCTCAACACCCCTGCTCCTGCCTTAGCCTCACCCAATCCGTTTGCAGCAGTAGGTAGGATACTGTATCTACGGCCTTCTTGACCATGTGGAGCTCACACTGATATCAAAGGGTCAAACACAAGTCAGTAGTAAACGAATAGAGAGTTTAATCTGACCAACAAGACATATACATGGTAACTTTAGAATATTAGGAGCGATATTGCAACAACCATTGCAAACTAGAGGCTCACACGAAAAAGAATACACATCGGCCGATGAATGCATAGGATAGGTAGATTAAAGCATGGGCAAATTAAAGTAATGAAGTTTATTGTGAGGATGAAAATGTCTCGAATGAGACTTGTTGAGACTTTTGAATATCAACAGAAAACTTCATTTAAAGATGGAGGGGTGGTGAGACCTCCATCTATGAAAAGGTGACAGCTATCCCGCTCAAACCATATGTCGTCTTTCTTTCCTAATCCAATGAGATGGACCTTCACATATTCGTCAACTACTTTTACTATAGTGCCAATAAAGAATTCAAAATCATCATTAGACAAACTATCATCAGCATCTTCGCATTCAATCATGCATATAACCTGGGTCCTAGGAACAAAAAGACTAGGTCTACCCTTTTTCGCTAGTCTCCACTCATTGCGTTCTTGTCGTCTCAATGTTTTTTTACCCTTTTTCTTCTTTGGGGTAACAGACTCTTTTGTAATCTCCACAGTGATACTAGAGTTGATTGCTGTTGGTAGTTTCAACTTATTCAAGACGCTATTTTCTCCGCTGACAACACATTTTGTCCTGGATTTCTGTTTCAACCTTTTCGCCTCATGTTTCGCCCAATTAGAATACGTCAATTTAGGTAGCCCCATTGATTCTCGATAGCACATATCTTTTTCATAACTGTCTAGTAGAGACTTCAGACGTGTCATCTGAATCCTTACAGAGTGAGGGTGGCACATACAAATACGAGCTTCTTCTCCCAATGATACCCACTCAGGAACAGCAAAATTGGTCGACTCTGCAACATTGAATCCAGTATTAAATCCAAAGTGATAGCTACCAGGAAAGGTGATTACTAAATAAAAAGATGAGGTGATCGTGAATGATAACAAACTGAAAACAAAATGTCTGACTCACTTGCATCTCCAGGTCTTTGAACACATGTTGTGAACTTTATCCCTGCCTTCTTCAAAATGGCAGGAGAAATAAGATAGCGTTTGTGACGAAGAAACTCATGACATTCAGACGATGGACCAGAAAAAAGAGACCGGGCAAGTGATTCGAAGCGCTTGGAGTCCTCTTGAGCAATTGCATACCAATACTTGGGAGACCCGGCATGAAGATAGTTAATAGAAAGAAGATTCATGTCCTCTGTGTGTGCAGCAAAGGTACTAGCCCACATCCCAAAGTAAAGATAGGCACTGGTGACACCTGGCAGGTGAAATACTTTATCATCACAGTCTCCTTCTTTCGCATCAGCTCGCAAAAGGCACAAGCAGCTTTCTAGGCGATCCACATTCCATCCACACGCATGTGCATCTTTGAAGAGAGTTCCTTCCATATCCGCTCCATATGTTGATGGCTCCATTGTTGGTCCAAGACGTCTCCAGTACTTTCGTGCCAAGTCGTCACAGAACTCGTCCGAATGGTCATCATCAAATTCACTTCCTACATGTCTCTTTCTGTAACCATCTGCTTGATTTCTAAACTGAGCAACAGCTATAGGAGGCTGCTCAAGTAGAGTGAACTCATAGACACCTCCAATTCCAGAGAGGGCTTGCTTGATTGGGGAAGGTATTAATGTATTGCCAAGTTTTGAGCCTTTGGCCCACTTATTATAGACAATTTAATTAGAACAAAGATGAGAAAGAGAGTTCTAAAGAAGAAGAAAAACTCACATGCCTTCCTCTAGCAGTTGTATCCGTTCTGGCCCAAAAGCCCGCAGGCAGTGATACTTTCGCCATACCATCGCGAAGCTTATACCAACACATTCGATACTTCTTTGGCCTATGCAAACACGCTTCAGGTTGCAGTACCTCAGTGCTTACGCCTTTCTTCAGGATATCAATGGCCTTTCTTTGCGATCGAGTTCTCATGGCTTGATCTGATCCTTTCAATGAAGCCCCACAAGATCCTTCCCAGTAGGAGGAAGCAACTTGGCCCTGGGGGGCTACTCTTTTTCTCTCCCTGCCCTCTTTGTCTTCATAGATATATAGAAACTCATACCCTGGTAATGGAACCCCCAGAACTTCACCTCTAACATAGTCCGAAAATGTGGTTGATTTTAACTCGTCTAATGATGGACTATATTCAGCACACCTGCGACCCACGCTTGAAACCCCAATACGATTCAACAGGTCCTTTGCTTCAGTTTCTAGGGACTTTGACTCTGTTAACTTTGACCTTGCAATACTAGCAGCAGAAACTGATTGGTCAGACATTTTCAAGTTGCACCCTTTATTTCCTGCTATATTCTACACCTTAACTCTCCCCAATACATTTTAATAGGGAGTCCAGAGGTCATAGGAGGTATCCATTTTACAGGGGAAAAAAGGGGCGGGCCTTGAAGACTAGCCGCCTTCGGCGGGCTAGCGCTACGCGAATCAAAGAGTTACGTGTTACTAAAGTGTACCCAAATTTAAAGAGCTTTAGAAATAGAAATCAGAGTGTGCGTGGGGGAAACATATAATTGGTATCCTAAGTATGAGGCTTTCGATCTATATATTAGTTTGTGGATGTGATCAGTCTTCTATCCAAACTAAAGTATGAGCATGGGGAGCTCCTCTCTTTTGAAACTCAATAACTGATACATGAGCTTTGATCTTTCCGAGTACTCTTCTTTTGATATCTTTCAAGAACTCATTTCGCTTTTGATTGAAGACTCTACACAGTACATCAGGTCTATCGTATGGCTTTTGTCCTGGCTCTATTTCAGCTTTAGCTTCTCGACAATCAACATTGAATGTGATGAAGAAGTCTGGCTTTCCATATACTTTAACTAATGCCATAGCATCACTACATGTACTGTTAGTAGATTTACTAATGTATTGTAGAATGTATTTTAGTGCATTCTCGAATTCATCTCAATTTGATTCATGATATAGAGTGAAGATGTGATTAGATAATATACGGATGGTGATTTTAACGTAGTGATGATAGTGTCGTTAATAGTAAGTGTTGATAATGATAATTGATGAAAAGTGATGATCTGATGTAGCGATGATAGTAAGTGATGAAGGGAGCTACTGATGATGAGTGCTGATTAGGTGACGGAAGAATAGGCTGAACAATAGCAAAATATGGAGAAGAAATGGTAAGTTTGAGGATCAAGTTTATTTATACACAGAATAATACATACTGTAATCTCACCTTGGATGATGATGTATCGACGTACACGAAGTAAATTTATGAGCATTTCAATCATATTTTGCCATGAGCAGTACCCAAACTAAAAGAGCAGTTCGATAGGCAGTTCGGTACACACAACGGCAATAAGCGGCCACGGCCCTAGGATACTGGATTAGTTCCTACGTAGGAAAATTATGTAGCACATTTTGGGTTTTCGTCGAGGATACCACCATTCAACTACGTGATAGAATGAGCCCTCATTGCACAATATTGGCGAGGAATATCAGCCTAATATTGCAAAAGGCTTCTCTACTACATATTTGTAGTTCATATGCCGAGCGGCGCGGTGTTTAAAGGACTATCAAAAATTTACTTAGTAAGCTACTTAGTAGATTTTTCAGATACTTTATAACTTTTTAACTAACAACAATTGCAAAAAGATGGTACCATATTCGGAATCAGCATGCAATTCTACGTCGGACATGATGTCTCCGCATCTATAATTCAATGTTTGGAAGACCTTCATATTTCAGATTTGTTAGTGATTTTGCCTCATTTTTACTATGAGCAAACCCAAAAAATGTCGGTATCCTTGGCCCGTGGGTGCTTATACACTAATGATGCTTTGGCAGTTTGCAAACCACTGCCGAGACCATCTTTGGCAGTTCACATCATCAGGCAGCGCGGATCTAATCATTATTGCAATAACTGGTGGTGTTATTGCTCGTATTATTGCTCAAAGTGCTAATTTAGTCAATGCTCGCAAAAATGTTCAAACATCTTAGAATACTGTAACTTTTTACTAACAAATATCTTCTTTTTGTTAGTGACAAAGGTGTGCGTCCCAGTACACGCCCGTGACCAACAAACCCACTGACGGAGCTGCTTTCAATATAGGATACAAAGATACCACATTAGACTAAATAACATGGTTAGGGTAGATTTGCATTAGAAATAGGTTGAAGAAGGACCACACTTGCGTAGCAAGCTAGCTGTAGCACATGTGGAGGCTAGTAAGCACTAAAAACCCAAAATATGAGCAGATTCTAACACTAACAAAAATAGAATGAACATGAACGTTTCGTCACTCAATGGTCATATAAATTATTAGAAGTCATGAATTTTAAAACAATATTACTGGTTTCAATGCATTTTTGAACAGCTCTCATGCTTCCTGATTATTCTGATATGTCAAACTTGATATTCAAAGATATTATGACCATTTCTTTCCAACTTTGACCAAGCTCAAACCTCAAACCTGAATATTAACCTTATTTCCTCTACGAACACGTGGAATGAAAATTACATCGCTTCATTTTTGGTATCCTATTTCATAGTGTGTTTGTTAGTGAAAATGATATAGTGTATCCTCGATTTAGTGCAACAATATAGTTTATATATGGTAAAATATTGTTCATTCTTTATTATATTACATATTTATAGTTTAAATACGGGCTGGGAGTGTAGATAATGTATCTGTACACATGGCAGCACTGCCTATATTACCTGGCAGCACTGCCTATATTACCATGCATTTTCAGACCTGTTCACATTGGTGATTTTGAGTGAAGTCAAATAATAGTTCCTATGTTTGATTTGGTCCTAATCTGGCATCACCAACCAATCGATTCAGCTTGCAATTCTGGTCTAGAATGAGTCTTTGCAACTTTATTGACATCAATTATTGACCTCTCCTCACCTAATTCGGCGGCCAATATTTACACAGTGGCCCCTAACAAAATAGGATACCCAAAATGAAGCGATGTAAGATACCGGAAAAAATTATTCCATGTGTTCGTAGAAAAAAGGTCAATTTTGTCACCTAACAAACCACTAAATAAATGACGAAAACACCATATATAATTCACCAACAAAAACTAACTCCCATCTCGACCTTCCCGAGAATTTGCATGCCACTGACTTATATATGGGTCTACAAGACACGCCATACATGAAAAAGGGTGCTTTTATTGCATTTTTGAGCTGCTCTAAGCAAGAAGAATCATTTTTGTATATCATTTGTCATAGGTAGCAATATTCAAGTAGAAAAAATACATTCATATATGCTAGCATTTTGTTATTAGTTTGTTAGTAGAGCTCCAAATCCAAATATGGGTGACGGAATTTAATTCAGGTGACAAAATTGATTCAGATTCATTCTAGTTAAAAACGTGCATGATATAAGGAGCAGGATATGACAACGACAGTGCCATTTCGATCATTCCAACTAGATATGGTAGATTATGGACTCCTGTTTAATGTACCTGTGAAGTATAATGCCAATGCTTATGCTAATATACTTATAATTGTTCTATAGCAATACAGCTAAGACTAAGACTAAGAGCAGTGACAATGAAGTCAATATTGATGTTGTTAAACAAACAAGTAAAAGGTAAAAATTAAAATATATGGTCTAAAAGACCTTTGATTCTTATTATGATCCCCACACCGAATGATCAGCACCCCAACGTAAGTTGAATGAGAATATATAGACGATTAAAGTAATCTGTATTGTCTTACAATTTTAATGGACTTTATTGAATATCATCGGATTTATCAGCCTTCACAGCGCCGTCCAACTACAGTTGTATGTTGTTATACACACGTCAATAGAGTTGAGTCTATTACAATTAATCTTTAGGATTAGTTAGTTTGTTTGTTAATTAATGTTGTGTGAGCACATTCATTACAACCCCAAAGTTCTTAGTAAACATGACCCCAAAGTTCTTAGTAAACATGTAACTTCGCTCGGTTTCTTATATCCTTTGATTTGGACCCGTATCTGGTATCCATGACTAGCCGCCTTCGGCAGGCTAGCGCTGCGCGAATCAAAGAGTTGTTGTTGTTATTAAAGATTAGTATTAACTGATAAAGTATTAACTGATATCAAAGTAAAGCTGTCTTAAAATAAGCGGTATCACAGAATGCTTCAGTAGTATTATTTACTTAGCTCTATTAAGCTTTCTTGTAAGCCGATTCAAATTATCGCTCAAAGTGCTAAATTAGTCAATGCTCACCTAAAATAACAAACACTCTTAGAATACTGTAACTTTTTACTACTAACAAATATCTTCTTCTTGTTAGTGACATCAGGTGTGCGTCCCAGTACGCGACGTGACCAACACACAAACCCACTCACAGTCCTGCTATCATTATAGGATATCCTATGTATCAATTCTACAAAGTTGAGTATTCCGCGTGGAAAAGCACATCAAATGCGTACTATTTGACAGTACCGATATCTATGTTTGTTGAAGCACGTTGAATCGCCGTTATTGTTGAGGATTGTAGACCTATTATTATTATATTGAATAGTAACCAAGTAAATACTGAAATAGGTAATACCCTATATCAATCTAGGGATATACCCATAGTTTAGATATGCTTTGCGCTACTACTGTGTCGGGTAATAAACAATAAATCCACTGTCGTTGCCAGATAAAGTAGTCTTGGACTTTGCCTATATAACCATAAGCTAGCTTTATTGGTGTAATATTGTGAAATAGGACAAAGTGGCCTTGCAAAACATTCCCTCTTAGGTTAATGTCTCCTACACGGTATCCCAGGTGGTCGTTTTTTTAAAACATCAGAGGAATCGTACTACAAAATGTTATAGAGCAGCCCTCTTTCCGTTCACGTTTAACTGGCCCTCATCTCTCTTTCAAGAGTCCCATTTTACCTGTATGGTCAATAACTCGACTCATAGTCAAACCATCATGAAGAGATTCATTGCAACTACGGCCATAGCCATCATATCAGCTTTCATATCCATCCAGAATTATGGCAAGAAGAATGATAATGCTATTAACACATCAACTACGAACACCCATAGATCAGAAGTTAGTCGAAGGAATCTAGCTGCAGGCATTCATGAAATGATGGGTGGAGAACTTGCTTTAAGAGTCGACAACTCAGGCACAGAAGAATTTTTTTCGTCCAATCCATTTATGCCTCGCGAATACGTAGGAACTGGCACGGCATTCATCCACTTCAAAAATGCAACAGAACAAGACGCTGAAGGAGAAACAACATTCCCACCGAGTAAATCGCCAATGGCACAGTATTCGGGCTGGTTTACTCCAACAGAATACCCATCGCGAGTGCCTACTAAATATCCTGCAATTTTGAAAGTGGATGATACTCACCACCCATCGGAAAAATTGACCCCCGATCCCTCTAGGAAGCCCACCCAAAATCCAAACAGCTTTTCGGCCAATGTGCCTTCGCGCAAGCCATCTAAGATGCCAACTAAAGGACCTACGAAACGTCCTTCTCGTAAACCAACAGGAGGTCCGACCAGGGAACCAACAAGAGGGGTGAGTAGTTTCCTCTTGTGCAAAAGTTGTCCAGCTTCTTTCTTTCTAAAAACCTCCTTTTTTCTCCTTAGCCCAGCAAGCTACCTACCCGTTTCCCGTCTAGAGAACCTACAAGAAGGCCAACTAGGGAACCCTCTAAGGAACCAACAAGATATCCGTCTAGAGAACCGAGGTAAGATGACAAAGTTGCGCTTTCTCTAAATTTTTAAAACTCTAACCAATTTTCTTGTTTCGTGCAGTCGAATGCCTACAAGTTATCCCTGTAAGTATTTATCTTTTCTTTATAATCACTCTCTCTCGCCAATATTAAGGACACTCATTTCTCTTCTCAATAACACAGCAAGAGATCCCACCGCTCAAACAACAGAGGGTCCTACGCTTATTACAATGAAAGTTTTTTCTTCGACAACACCTGAGCCTACTCTCGATGTAAAGCTTAAAGATGGGAATTTTTACTGTGGTTCTTCTGTATATGAGGCTGGAAAGTGTGAACTACCGTGCCCCAACGGGATTGTTGACTGTCACACTGGCTTTTGCTACGCAGTATCAGAATGTTCAGCTGAACTTTCTGATTTAACCCCGCAACCATCTAAATATCCAACGAAAAAGCCTACCGATAACCCAACTGCCAAACCTTCAAATACTAGCAAACCAACAGCAAAGCCCTCTATCAAGCCTAATACTTCTAAACCGACACGGCAGCCGTCGAAGATCCCAAGCAGACAGCCTTCGAAGAATGTAACGAATGGGCCGTCAATGTATCCAATCCATCACACTGGCACTGATTTCTATTGTGGGGGATCTTTGATGGAAGCATCCTCTGAGTGTAAATATTCGTGTCCTACGGGATCGCCAGTAGAATGCCCTAACAATTTAAAGTGCTATGCATCCCCAGGTTGCAAAAATGAGTCCAACCCACCACTATTAGAGGACCCCTCAGGATCCTTTTACTGTGGGTCATCATTCCAAATGGCGTCTGAGCAATGCCTGAAACCCTGCCCCTCTGGTGTTAGCAGTGATTGCCCTCCAAACGAAGCTTGTTATGCCAACACTCCCTGTGATAACAAAAACGGCTTCTTCTGTGGCACAAGCATTGTCAATGCGAGTGCTTCATGTGAATTCTCTTGCCATAGTGGTCTAGATAATGAATGCCCTTCGGGCTTGACTTGCTATGAAACTGAAACGTGTCGTAGTTGGGGAGAGAGCAAAGCAGTGCCCACTATTTCCCCCAGAATGCCTAAAGTGGAGGAGGGAACGAAGTATTGTGGATATTCTTACCAGCACGCTGCCACTATGTGTACACAGCCTTGCCCAAGTGGTGCCGGGGAGGATTGCCCTGTTGGCATGTCATGCTATACTCACACCCCATGCGAGGAAACAACCTCATTTTATTGTGGTCTTTCATGGAATAATGCAGCTTCAAACTGCGAAACACCATGTCCATCCGGTACTGACAATGATTGTCCTTCTGGCACACATTGCTATGCCTATACAACTTGTGATGAAACCGACTCGTTCATGTGTGGAACTAATTTCGAGGAGGCTGCATCATTGTGTGACAAACCCTGTCCATCTGGAAGCCCAGTAGACTGCCCAGCAACAATGTCTTGTTTTGCCCACACAACATGTGCTATTGACGGCCCATCAATACTACCCCCCTCTCCTCCATATATACCTGGAGACTCTTTCTTTTGCGGAGAGTCATTTCATGAAGCTTCATCTATATGCACCAAACCCTGTCCCACTAGATCAGATTCGGAATGTCCTGAGGGTGAGCATTGCTATGGCAACACACCTTGTCCTTCTCGTGCGACTTATTATTGTGGAGTAAATCTTGAAGAGGCTTCTGCTTTGTGTGATTATCCTTGTCCAACAGTGAGTTGCATAACTATTTCAAGTGAAAAAGAATCAATCTAACATAATATCTTGTCTCCTATCTTACCTCTCACTATGGTGCAGGGGGAAAGTGAAGATTGCCCAAATGGATTGAGCTGCTTTGCGTTTACTACATGCGCGGACAAAGATTCATTCTTCTGTGGCAACAATTTCATTGAGGCAGACAGTAACTGCGAAATCCCCTGTCCATCTGGAATGTCTAGTGACTGCCCTGATAACCTCACCTGTTTTGCTCACACCACTTGTCCTGTCGAACAAGCGATTGAGCCAAGTGTTCCTACTGGTTCTCATTTCTGCGGAAACAGTTTTGATGAAGCTACTAGAGATTGTTCTCTTCCATGTCCGACAGGAAGTGATACAGAATGTCCTGGTGAAATGGGTTGTTTCCCGCATACTTCATGTACCGACCGTGACTCCTTCATGTGTGGCTACTCATGGGATCATGCAGCTGGTTTGTGCACAAACCCCTGTCCTTCTGGAGAGCATGATGATTGCCCAGAAGGTATGAATTGCTTTGCATACACTCCATGCAATAATGCAGGTTCTTTCTATTGTGGGAACAGTTTCGACGAAGCATCCAGCTGTGAGCATCCTTGCCCCTCTGGCAATAGTTTGGACTGTCCTAATAATCTGAGTTGTTTCTCGTATACTTCGTGTGGGACAGGAGCTTTTAACTCCATTGCACCAACTTCAGTACATGCTCCTATTGATATTGAAATGGTGGAGGACTCATTCTATTGCGGCACAACATTTGAGGATGCATCACGCTCATGCGAGCATAGGTGTCCTAATGGCACGACAGACTGTCCTCTAGGTCTTGCCTGCTTTGAGTTTACTTCTTGTGTTGGCCAAGAGCACAATCGTACGGGGGAAGAGCATAATTCCTTTTTCTGTGGATCAAGCTATACTGACGCTAACGAGAAGTGTGAGGTGCCATGTCCAGGAGGAACTTCTCTAGAGTGTCCATTTAACGAGATGTGTATTCCGTTCACAACTTGTAATGATGCAATCTCATCTACTTTTTATTGTGGTACGAGCAAAGAAAATGCAGAAGCCTCATGTGAATATCCGTGTCCTGTTGGACCGATAGATTGCCCCAATGGCACGTCATGCTTTTCGTTAACAACATGTGCAACCCGGCCAACTAGTGCCGACAATCCTGCATCAGAAATTGTTTTGGCAAATTCATTTTATTGTGGAACATCCTTCGAAAATGCAACATCTGCTTGCTCCATACCTTGCTCTAGTGGCTCATCTTTAGAATGTCCTATTGGACTCAGTTGCTATGGGTACACTTCATGTAGTGACAAGGGGAGCTTTTATTGCGGCAAGAGCTGGGATGAAGCTTCATCAGTGTGTTTGACACCATGTCCATCTGGGAGGAATGATGAGTGCGGTGTAAATGAATTCTGCTTCGGGTACACTCCTTGCAACAACTCAACAGTAACAGACATTCCCACAGAATCTTTTTATTGTGGTGCCTCTTTTACAGAGGCGTCCATGTTGTGCTCCGACCCATGCCCATCGGGAAAGCATTCCGATTGCCCTGTTGGCCAATTGTGCCATCCTTACACCCCATGTGGTGAAAGAGATTCCTTTTTCTGTGGATCAAGTTGGGCAGATGCTGCTACAAGCTGCCTTGTTCCATGCCCAAGGTGAGTGGGTTGTTTTATGATACTATACGCTTCTTGAAAGATGTTTGACTTTATCATTTTCTACTCTCTCCAGTGGATCGTCTTCCGAATGTCCAGAAAGTCAGCACTGTTTCCCATCTACTCCTTGTGATGAGGTGGATTCGTTTTACTGTGGGACAAATTTTGATGATGCCAGTACTAACTGTAATATCCCATGTGAATCAGGCCACAGTAACCTTTGCCCTGATGGTCAAGGGTGCTTCGCATATACACTTTGCGACGAGACTGGCAAGAAGGCAGTGCCTACACCTTCTCTAGCACCAATTCCTTCATCTCCCGCTGAATCATTTTATTGTGGTGCCTCATTTGAGGATGCCTCATCAAAATGTAAAAGTCCTTGTCCAAGTGGTCGGTCAGAAGATTGCCCGGGTGATCTTCTCTGCTTTGCAAGCACACCTTGCAATGATAGAGGGTCCTTCTTTTGTGGGAGCACGTGGGAAGAAGCAGCAGTCACATGTGGAATACCTTGTGAAAATGGCTTGAGCTCTGACTGTCCAGCTGGGCAACTCTGTTTTGGTTATACACCATGCTCTTTGAGTGAATCTTTCTACTGTGGCGCCTCCTTTGAGGAAGCTTCTGCAAGTTGTACTGATGTCTGCCGAAGTGGTGCGGATCTGGAGTGCCCAGGGCTTGAGACTTGCCACAAGTATACTTCGTGTAATGATATCACCCCCCTTTCAACTCCGTTATCGTTCCCAATGGATTCCTTTTACTGTGGCGTAAATTTTGTCGAAGCGGCGTCTAAATGCTACTTGCCATGCCCCACTGGAAGTGCTGCTGAATGTCCAATTGGCGAAGCCTGCTACGGAAATACTCCCTGTAATGGTGGGGACTCATTTTATTGTGGTGTTACTTGGTATGATGCTTCCAGCGAATGCCTTGTACCTTGCCCATCTGGGCTAGATGAAGATTGTCCCCACAATTCAAAATGCTTTGGCTATACACCATGCTCAGACACAAGTTCATTTTTTTGTGGAATTGATTTCTATGATGCATCAACGACCTGTGCTAGGCCATGTCCAAGGTAAGTTTAAGCATATGCCTCCCTTTTCCGATTTTTCATAGTGTAAATTCACTGTTGATGTTTCTCTCTACAGCGGATCTTCGTCTGAGTGCCCCCTTGACCTGAGTTGTTTCCCAAATACCCCATGTGGTATTGATCCTTCACACACTCTCATTCCATCGAATTCTCCCAACACAAACATTCCGATCCTTCTTACCCCTCCCCCCACCTTAGCATTGGTTGAGTTGAAAACATCAAGTGAGCCACAAACATCCATGTTTCTCTACTGTGGACTGGACATAAACAGTATTGACTGCCTGCTCCCTTGCCTGGATGGAGATGAATGCCCATTGGGCCACGAGTGTTATGCAACCCATGAGTGCAGTGACTCTTTTTATTGTGGTGATTCCTTTTCTATGGCCAATACCACTTGTTCTAACCCCTGTCCTGATGGCCGTGATCAGACATGTCCAAAAGGCATGAAATGTTATGCACAAACATCCTGCTCTAATATGTCACCGATTCAGTCAAAGAATATCCATGAAGGTTCTTCCTTCTGCGGTCGGAATTTTACTGACGCATCAACCTCGTGTCGACTTCAATGTTCCTCCAGTGCCGAGTGTACTAGCCTTGGCTTTGATTATTCCTGCTTTGCCAACACACCATGTGGCAACAAGGATTCTTACTACTGCGGAATAACTTGGAGTCATGCATCATCAAATTGCTTGTTTCCATGTCCTAGTGGTGATGATAGCGACTGTCCAGAAGAATCATTTTGCTTCCCATATACTTCCTGTGACAAAAATCACACATTTATGTGTGGAGCTAGTTTCAATCACGCCTCTTTATGTGAACACCCCTGCCCATCAGGTAGTAGTAGTGAATGTCCTTTTGGTCAATCATGCTTTACCCATACAGCATGTAGTTCAGATCCAGGCCCCGATGCACCCTTACCCATTCTTGGATCTTCATACTTTTGTGGCGAATCGTTCCTTGATGCAGCAACTCAGTGCTCACAGCCGTGTTCTTCAAGGCTGGATTCGGAGTGTCCAGGTAGTCAAAAATGCTTCGCCAATACTCAATGTCACAGTAAGGATACGTACTTTTGTGGTACGAGTTTGGAGGATGCATCGGCCACTTGTGAACACCCATGTCCTACTGTAAGTATCTTCAAGTCCAGTTTTGCTTGTTTGTGCATTATCCTGACACTTTAACTACTCTTTATCTCAGGGGCACGCTGATGAATGCCCAGGAAATTTGTCGTGTTTTGCTTTCACTACCTGTGCTGACAGAAGCTCATACTTTTGCGGGACTGATTACATCAATGCCAGTTCAACATGCAACACTTCATGTGAAAGTGGGCTGTCAAGTGATTGTCCTTATGGTCTTAGTTGTTTTGCATTTACATCGTGCAGCGAAGAGACAAGTCTAATATTGCCGGAGTCAGCCTATTGTGGGACATCTTTCGAAGATGCCTCTCAAAATTGTACCAAGCCCTGCGAGACATCCAAAGATTGCCTTGACGGAGAGGCATGTTTCCCGTTCTTATCTTGCGACACCCCAAATTTATTTGATGATCCATATCCTTCTCAATCTTTCTATTGTGGCACAACATTTGAGCAGGCATCTATGACATGCACTCATGCATGCCCGTCTGGTAGCCATGCGGAATGTCCACTCAACCAATTTTGTTTCCCAAGTACTCCATGTCACGATCATAGCTCATTTTATTGTGGATCAAGTTGGACTGATGCTTCAACAAGTTGTCTTGTGCCATGTCCAAGGTAACTTCTTCTCTCTTGTTTTCTTCCTCTCTTGCGTCTGTCTTATTTCAACTTATCTTTCATCCTGTCATAATAGTGGATCTTCCGCTGATTGTCCCATTGGAAATCAATGTTTCCCGTCTACTCCATGCAACAAATTTGATTCATTCTTTTGTGGGCTAACATTTACAGATGCTAGTTCGTCATGTTCATCTCCTTGTCCATCGGGCCAAAGTTCTCAATGCCCAGATGGCTTGGGATGCTTTGCTTACACATTGTGCGAAGAAGACGGGAATAATTGGTCTTCTCAAGATATGGCTCCAGCTACACCTCTAGATTCTTTTTGTGGAAAGAGCTTTGAAGATGCTACCGTGTCATGTAATTTTCCTTGTCCGAGTGGGTTATCTGAAGATTGCCCGGGTGATCTCCTCTGTTTTACTGGTACATCATGTGAGGCGAAGGGTTCATTCTACTGTGGAAAGAGTTGGGAAGAAGCAGCATCGAAATGCTCCCTTCCATGTAAAGAAAACGGTATTTCTGATTGCCCGGCAGGAGAAAAATGTTTTGGATACACTCCTTGCACCAATTCGAACACATTCTACTGCGGAATAAGTTTTGATGATGCATCTAAGACTTGCAACGAGGCTTGCCCATCAGGTTTAGACTCGGAATGTTTTGGGTCGGCCACCTGTCACAAACACACTACATGTAACAGAGGAAAACTCGCAATTCCACCTGGGCAAAAAGGCACTCCAGAAAACTCGCATTTTTGTGGCAACAACTTTGATGATGCATCAGTTGGCTGTTCTATTCCTTGTCCCAGCCGCTTTTCTACAGAGTGTCCAGTTGGACAGGCGTGTTTCGCTCATACAACCTGCTCCATGGCGAATCCTGAATCTTTTTTCTGTGGCAAAACGTTAGGGGACGCTAACCTGTCTTGCACGCACTCGTGTCCATCAGGCAGTGCCTTTGACTGTCCTAGCGGCATGTCTTGCTTTGCATATACATCCTGTGCCGGAGACCCACCCTCATCCATCAAAGATGATATGCTTACATTGTCAGCGACCGAGAGCCCACCTGAGTGGAACACCACTCCAGCGGAATCTCACTTTTGTGGAATATCTTTTGAGGATGCATCTACTCAATGTGCTCATCCATGCCCACGAAAAAGGTCGGAAGATTGTCCACATGGCATGCAGTGCTTTGCGCACACAACATGTATTAGCACTCAACCCAGCAGTTATTTTTGTGGAGTTGACATCGAAGATGCGTCCCAGTGCGCTGTTCCTTGCAACGGATCTTCTACAGAATGTCCAAGTGGGTCCAATTGTTACGCGTACACTTCGTGCTCTCCACACGAGTATGAGATAACTTCTTTTGCAGCTGATGCTTCATCTGCTATTTCAAATGATTCTTACTTCTGTGGATTAAGCTACGAAGATGCATCACATGCCTGCTCTATTCCATGTTCTGGTCAAAATAGCTTGGAATGTCCCGCCCTCCAACAATGTTATGCTTACACCCCTTGTACCAAGCCTGAGTCTTTTTTCTGTGGAAGTAATAAGGATGATGCAAATCAGGCGTGTGCCATCCCATGCCCATCAGGCAAGTCAAATACTTGTCCATTGGGAGAATCATGTTATGCCTACACTGCATGCGAGCCTGCTACCCACACCAACAGACCATCATCAAGGCTCACTGATATACCTTCTAACCTTCCTACAAAGAAGCCGACTTTGAAAGTGAGATATGTTGAATTATTAAGTTGTCGTTGTCTAAATACAGCAATCTCATTTTTATATCATTTCTTTTTGCAGCCAACTTTGGTACCTACTATGCATCCCACGTTTAAGGTACGTGAAATTATATACTTTTCCTCCCCTTATAATATTGCTCATTTTTCTTTCTAGCCTACACTACACCCTACGATCTTCCCATCAAAAAAACCTTCGAAGGAACCAACTCACTTTCCCACCATACTCCCAACGATGACGCCTACAAAGCTTCCAACCAAATACCCTACAGAGCTACCTACCAAGCCTCCGATTGTACCTGTATTATTCGATGTCCCTGAAGCTTCATTTTACTGCGGGGTCACCTTTAATCATGCATCTGAATTGTGTGGTGTAGCTTGCTTAAAGGGTAATGAAGACTGTCCTCCTGGTCTGACTTGTTTTGGTAATACACCTTGTGGTGACAAAAATTCTTTCTTTTGTGGCGTTTCATATGAAGATGCTAATATGCAATGCACTGAACAGTGCCCAAATGGTTCCGCCGATCAATGCCCTTCGGGACAGAGCTGCTTTGCTTACACTACGTGCAAGCTGCAAACTGAATCACCAATCGAGTCACCTACATTTGAACCAACCCGGAAAGCAACATTTGAACCAACAAAAAGGCCAATTCTTGATCCTACCTCCAATCCATCAAAGAAGTTGTCCCCTGAGGTGGGTGGTGTACATGTACTTTATTTCGTCATTTTATGGTCCACTAAAACCATTCTTGTTTTTTGTTTTTTTTGCTCGCAGACAACACTTACACCAAGTATCCCCAAGGTAACAGCATCTCCAACAGATAGGAAAGAATTGTCTGAAATGAAAGAAGAGCCTGAGGATAGTGTTGACCAGGAAGTAAATGTGTCTATCATTGACGAAGAGAAACTTGACCAGCAAGAAGAAAACCAAAACGATTCTGAAGCTTTGATGATCGAGCTCAAACCTTGCGCAGATCCTCTTGCAATGTCTGTGAATCAAGCTTACTGGCGCAGTTGGAGCTCCGACCGCCCTGAAATGTGTAATAAGTTTGAGGCTACCGACATAGATGCAACTACCTACACCCATCTTGTGTACTCTTTTGCATCAATTTCCGCCGATGGCCACTTAGAGCCTTGGGTAGGATCATGGGATGAAGTTGCCAAGTACAAAGAATTTAACAAGGTGAAGGAGCTCAACCCGAATGTCAAGACAATTATTGCTGTCACGGAGGGCATATTTTATGGTCCAGGGATGAATCCCTTTACTTTCAATGAGGTGGCCGAAACAGAAAAATCCAGGTGGACATTTGCTCAAAGTGTTGTAGTATTTTTGGATCATTATAACTTTGATGGTATTGACATTGACTGGGAATCGCCATTAAATGTAGATAAAGGTGGCGGTCCTGATAATTATGAGCGGTTCGTCTTGTTAGTGAAAGAAATCAAGTCTGCATTTGCAAGCTCAACGAAAGAATTCGTTATATCAGTTGCTCTGCCTCCAACTGAAGGGGAACTTCACGAATACGATGTGATAGGATTATCAGAACAAGTTGATTGGTTTAACCTGATGTCTTATGATTATCACACACCGAAAAACATTCCAAAGACTGTTGGTGCTCATTCAGATCTCAAACTAATCGATTCTGTTGTCTTTTCCTTGCTTCAAGGCACCGAGTCAACCAAATTTGTGCTTGGTATGGCTGCGTATGGTCGGACCTACACCTTGGCTGACCATAGGTGTCACGAGTTAGGCTGCCCATTTAGTTCTCCTGGCCTGGGGGGTTGTGGCAATACGCCTGGTTTTCTTCCCTTCAATGAAATCCATGAGTACATACACAGTAGGTCTTACGACGAATTGCATCGAGATGTAGGTAGTAGCTCTACTGTTCTTGTAGTTGATAAAGACCAAATGATATCCTTCGACGACGAGACCACCTGGGCCATTAAAGAAGACTACGCGGAAATGATGTGCCTGAGAGGTACCATGCTCTGGTCTGTTGACATGTTGATTCCTAACTCTCCCGCTGCCGAAAGCGAAAGCAGCCACAGTAATAGATTACTATCGACCTTGGGTTCATCGCCCAAATCATGCGACATATGTGGCCAAGGAACGATCCTTCTCGAAAACAAAAGTGTCTCTTTCGCTGAAAAGTCGACCACATGCGGAGAGGTCTCTTCACTGCACCATCAATTGAAAGAGTTAAGTTTTAAGTGTTCCATTGCAAAGACAACATTTTCCAGAGTATGTTGTACAGGATCTTGTCACATGTGCCCTCATCGTTTAGATGTAAATGCTGATGCCATGATCAATTTCGAGGGTAAGATTGTCAGCTGTATAGATCTTCAAGTGACGTTATCTGGCTTTCTCCATGGGTCCAATAAGTGTGATGCCTTAGTGACTCTTTATCAAGACGTTTGCTGCGGGCAATCCTTCTCTCCACTTTCGATTTCGACTACTCCATGTAGTATTTGCATGTTGAATAGTGTCCACCATGAGTTGAAATCGGAAGCAGAGGTGGAATACAAGGGAAAATCCATATCGTGTCTTGATGTTAACTCAATCCTCTCAAATAGTGAAATCGAGAGCAGTGAGGTATGTAGTTCTACACAGTCTTTTTTGTTTGATGATTGCTGCTACGAGAAATGCACTCTCTGTGGGAACAAATCCCTCAGGTGGGATAAAATTGTCAAGTATAATAATGAAATCATATCCTGCAATGAGCTGAGTTCCATATTCACAATGGGAATCGTTCGAGAACGTAGCGAGCAGTGTGATGCCATGCAATCTGCCTATTCTAATTACTGCTGCTTTGAGCCCCCGAAGAAAAAATGCGGCCTGTGTAATCTTGGGTCTATGTCGCTTGAAGTCAACACACACTCATTTGTCAAGACAAAATCATCGTCATTACATTGCGTCAACTTATCCAATGCCTTAGCCGAGAGAGAGGAAGAAGGGAGTAAAATTTGCGAAGATTCCAAATTAGCATATTCTATGAAATGTTGCAATACCATGCAGTTGTCTCCCTTGCAAAATCCTACCAACAACAAGACGACAGTAAATTCGAGTAGTGCTGCCACTCCAATATCTTTGCCCCTGACAATAATAACATTGCTTATATGGGCAACATTATAAGCAGAAAGTGGGCCAGAAATTGAAGAGGGAAATGAATGAAATCTTAAAACTAAAACTATTGTTCCGTCGTCACCTAAAGAGATTTTAAGTACACAACTTAATGAAATTTTTATCCACGTCCGCGGCGGGGCGAGAAAGCGAGCGAAGAGAGAAGACTTCACTCTCCACCTTACATTGCAAGGCCCTGGTGCCAGAGTCAATAAATCATCTATCTTCGGGTATTATACATAGAGAGACGATATCTACTCTCTTTTGCTATAGTGGAACAATGATACCTAAGCCTAAATAGTTTTCTATAATTTTTGCATATTTCTTGTACACTCAATATTATTCGTATCTAGGGTATGCATGTTTTCGAACATTTAATTATCTAATAATGTGCATAATCTATTTTATTGCTGTATATATTGGTTAGAGGCATGTTGTGTGATGGTTTTTACGCATTTTTCTATGCATATGTTGTTGTGTGTATCTACAGAGCATTCGTGGATCATCAGCAAGCTCCCTTAGTACCGGTGATATGAACTCTGCGGAAACTCTGATTTGAAGAACCCTAATAGTGCTGAAGGCCAATCATTATTGGGTAGTGATCCACACAAACTACAGGGTTATGTCAATCGTCTGTTAGATGTTCGGATTCAAAAATGGGTCATGTTCAGTACGGTTTAGAATGAAGTTATTGATCACTTCCGTGAGGAGGATTTGATTTCCAACCGTGAACGAGATTATATGAAGTTCAGTCGGTTTGATGGGTTTAGTCAGGCCATCTACCTTCCCGTATTCCAAACAGCAGGAGTTGTCAAAGAAGCACTGGCTTTGCTGGAACGTCCAATGGATGACTTCACAAATTCCCCAGATAAGATTTTATTCAAGCCTATCTTGAGCCATGTAACTATGAGAACTGCCATGTCTGAGGTTTGGGAACTCGGTAATTACGTCCTGCTCAAGCTGTTAGGTCCCGTCCATAATGATGATGCCGTATATATTATGAACTATGTCCTCAAGTGGGTTGAAAGTGGCACAGTTACTGATCACATGTATGTTGCCAAGATCCGTAGTGCTGTGAATGGTCTCATTCAAGTCGTAGACATTCTTGGGAAGGGTATTGGCCGCCGTAAGCCTTCCCCTCATTGTCGTTCCACTGGCAAGTTAAATAAGAGACAAGAACCCACCGGTCCTCCTGCATCTGGCATCTGTAGATCTAGATGTTATTCAGATTATGAAGTCTGCATTTGATTGTTTAGTGCTAGCTCCCTAACTACTGGCTCATTCACAAATACTAGTCAGGAGCAGGTTAGTGCCAAGACAAATGATATGTTGTTATCATCGACGCTCTCCGTGATAACACTCGTGACAAGTTCCGTGCACTCATCAACCCATTGAAGGGATTGTTCAACAGTAATAATCCCGAAAGCAAGGAAGTCATGGGCCGACTCACCTTTGCCCTCAGTATGGAAAATGGTTTCTTCTGGAATGATGCATATGCCTCCGACGCTCTTGATGATATGGCGCGGAGTGATATTTTCAAGTCTATCCTGACCAAGTTGCACGGTCTCTTGGCATGCCAGCCTGATGAAGTGGAACCCAAGTCAAAGGAAGCAAAGCGTCGTTTAACATTCTTTGTCAACTCTCTCTTCATGGACATTCCTAATGCCCCATCTATACATGACATGTTTTCTTGGAATGTGCTCACCCCCTACTACAAGGAGTCTGTAACACTCAGCAAGGGTGAATTGGAAGCTCGAAATGATGCACTTGGTGTTTCTACCATGCTTTACATGCAAACGTTGTTTAAGGCTGATTGGAACAACTACTTGGAACGTATGGGATTGCAAGATGAAGATAAGATCTGGTCAAAGAAGTATGCTTCCGCAACAAGGCAGTGGGCAAGTATCCGTGCTCAGACATTGAATAGAACTGTTAGCAGAATGTGATGTACTTTGAAAAGGCACTTCGTTTGCTTGCCAATCTTGAACGTCTCGATGATGACACCACGAATGATTTAATGGGTGAAAAGTTTGGTTACATTGTAGCTTGTCAAGTCTACGGCCAGATGAAGCGTGATCAAGACCCCAAGGCTGATGATATTGAGGATTTGATGCACCGCTTCCCTCATATGCGTGTCGCCTACATCGACTCTGTGAGAAACATACGTTCTGGTGATATGGCCTTCTATTCATGTCTTGTCAAGAGTAACGGTAATGGTAAGATTCAAGAGTTATATCGTGTTCGGCTGCCTGGCAACCCAATCCTAGGTGAGGGAAAGCCCGAGAATCAAAACCATGCCATGATCTTTACCCGTGGAGAGTTTGTGCAGACTATTGATATGAATCAGGAAGGTTGCTTTGAAGAAGCCCTCAAGATGCGTAATGCTCTTCAAGAGTTTGCCAAGAGGGATGGCCCAATGCCTACAACTATTCTTGGATTACGCGAACACATCTTTACTGGTAGTGTCAGTTCGTTGGCCAACTACATGGCCTTGCAAGAAACTTCTTTTGTCACACTTGGACAGCGTGTTCTCACCAAGCTGTTGTGTATTCGTCTTCATTATGGTCACCCTGATGTCTTTGACAAGCTATTCTTCATCACCTGTGGTGGTATTAGCAAGAGCTCTAAGGGCATTAATCTCTCAGAAGATATCTTCGCTGGGTACAATAATGCCATCCGTGGAGGCCAAGTTGCCTTCAAGGAGTACATACAAGTAGGCAAAGGTCGAGATGTGGGTATGAGTCAGATTTATCAGTTCGAGGCTAAGCTGAGTCAGGGAGCTGGTGAACAGAGTCTTTCTCGTGATGTTTATAGACTGGCTCACTGCCTTGATTTTTCTCGTCTTCTTTCGTACTACTCTCTAACGTCATTACTGTCATTACTGTTTATGTTGTCGTTTACCTCATGGCAATCTTGGCGCTCTATGACCTTGAGAAGATTGGCGACCGTCTCATTACACCTATGGGAACAATCCAAATGCTTCTTGGAGGGCTTCTCCAAACTATTCCCTTGTTTTTGACGCTGGGAGTTGAGCGTGGTTGGTGGGCAAGTACTCAAGAACTGATTCAAGTTTTCGCTACCGGCGGTCCTCTGCATTTCATGTTCCACATCCAGACCAAGGCTAATTACATGACGCAAACGATTCTGGTCGGTGGTGCGAAGTACCGTCCCACAGGCCGTGGATTTGTCACCCAGCATGCACCTGTAGATGAACTGTATCGTTTCTTTGCCTCCAGTCACTTGTATCTTGGGGTGGAAATGGGGGCTGGATTGATCATCATGGGAGTTTATTCAATAGCAGAACAGTACTTTGGTCGCACGTGGTCTCTTTGGCTAGCATCATTATCCTTTATTGCCAGTCCGTTCTGGTTTAATCCACTTTCTTTTGATTGGAATATGGTTACTTCCGACTACGTGAAGTTTATCATGTGGATGCGTGGAACTTCTGGTGGAGCCACACGGAGTTGGTGAGTTGGTCAATTTGGTGGACCGAGGAGAATAGCTTTTAGAAGAAGATGCCATTCTCTTCCAAGTTCTGGTTCATCATCAAGGCTGTCCTGTACCTCACAATGGTGAAGGAATTTTGAGATCTGATCTTGCTCGGGCTGATACGACACTAAATGAACCCAAGGTTCCTGTCAGTTTACCCTAGTAACTCTAACCACTTTTAATTGTGCTCCGTTCGGTCAGATTAAGAATAAAATTTGGCAAGCTAACAGACTCCCTAACTTATTGCCCACTTGGATAGACCTACTACCGCCCCCCTCCTACGTCACCCATCACCATTGTTAACGACTATTGATTTGATTTGATTTGATATGCTAGCTTTTACGACTTCAGAAGTCAATTTCTATAGAAATCTATTTCCTATCCACCTTCTGGATGCGTATTGATGCTGCCGTCTCTCTCGTATATGATTATCCAGCCTAAGAATAAACGAGTCATTGTCTACTAGTACTCACAAAGATGTTGATTGTGGCACCGCGGCTGATGGGTGTGCTTCGAAAGCAGTTTACCTAGAGAGGACTCAGCGTACCAAGCCTCTCATCTACTCTCCTATCTCTTTTCAGTCCAATACTATTTCAGCTCGGTTATTAGCAATCGTTCAAGAGACCAACCCCAAAATTCTGGCCTTAGCGTGCAGCGGATTTGTTCTTTGCCTGTATCGTATCTCCTTGGATCCCTCACCGTTCTATGTATTGGGGGAGCTATACGAAAGAACCAACTTGACTCATGGCAAGGAGGAGTGATTAGCCGTATACCACAAGAATTGTTATCCACGGATAGGTATTTTTTTGTTCCTCGGTGGTGTGTAAATAACAAACTCTTGCAGTGACCATCTCATCCCTCCTATAAACTAGATGACCAAGTTGTCGTAGTTTCTCGAGGCGTTATCTTCCTCTTCCACTACTACATAACATCTAGTCCGACACATATTCTCCTCGATTCTCCTCCATATTATGTGTTGGACTCTTTAGAGTAGATCATTTGATATCCCGGCTCATACTAACACTCCACATTCATGCACATATCATGTGTACTCGCAGAGAATTGCATGCCAAACAGGCAAACTCTAGAAGTTGAAATAAAAGACTGAAGTCGAATCTATCATCGTTTGATACCCAGCTCATACCTCCACTCTATACCCTCACAGAATGAATGTATGCCAAATAGGTTCTTCATCTTCAGCACTGCCTAAAGTGCTACCCTTCCTCCTGACAACCCGCTCTGTGGGATCCAAAATTATGGGCGAGCCTCAAGCCTCTTTTTTGGACTTGAGATTGATGCTTCAGAAATGAACTTAATCATCTATTCAGCAATCAATTGTCTTTATTCTTTTGTTTCAATGACAGCCCTCGACGAGGCTCCGGATTTCGATGTGTTGTCTAAAAGATTTGACTAAATTTAGTCGTTGTATCGTCTAATTATTGTTTTACCGCAGGATGTCGTGTAGGAGGCTCACTGACCATCATTATTACAACTCAAAATTATGCACATCATCGTACAACAATTTCCTCCTCTTTCTATGATACTTATTACAATTCCAAAGTTCTTGTAAACATGTAACTTCGCTCGATTTCTAATTTCTTATATCCTTTGATTTGGACCCGTATCTGGTATCCACATATTCGTGTGATATCCTATCATAATACATGCGCAATGGATAATATATATCGCTTGTCGGTAGATCTAGGACGATCATATCAAGAGTACGTTGGTATAATGCCGTATATCTAGCACTTGTAGTTATGTAGTATCGGAGCAAAGAAGCAGAAGGCCATTGTTTTAGTAGTTTCGGGGGTGATTTGTGAATTATAAAGGATACCGGTCGTTTTTCTAGAATTTTATTGCGAGAGCACTAACAAAAATTGGTGGGATTTATCTTACTGTGGGCACTACTCTCGGTCGTATCCTCACTTTTGGGGAGTAGGTACATCAGAAGTACTCGTATGTATGATATGGGGCTTGTATGTCTGCTAAGAGGGCAATTTTTCATTTACATGGGGCATTATTGGTGTTAGTCATCATTGATGTCCCTGTTTCATATTAGAAATTTGATTTCATATTTAATATTCAATGTTCATCTAATTATGTCCCTTGCTTATTTTATTAACTACTTTGGCTCTAATATGTCCCTCATCTCAAATTACAACCAAATAAAAGGGACTATTGATCAACTTATGATGTCCGCCTACACTATGCCTCTCAACAAGACTATAATAATTCGATGTAGGACATATTTATTTGATCATCAAATTATTCGTCTCCACCACGTGAGCAGGAGACCAACGATTTCTCACACAAGGTGAAGGAAGAGAGAGCTCACTTTCATAACATGTGAAAATAAACAACACTCGACCTCTACCATCACCTAACATATGCCATCATCCAAATATGACACTCAGATCGTATATTCATTAGCCCCACGATTACAATAGACCGACAGCTTCTATACTGAACGCACTCCTTCGTATTGCAATTGCAATTCATTATTATAGATGATGATATGCACATCATTGATCGATAACGACAAGAGGTGAGTGCGTGTACTACATGTAATCGGCCGTGGCTATTGCAAATTGACTAACTACTATTGTTGCAGAATACTAGCAACCGTATTGATGTCATGCCAACCCATTATTCCTATCTTGGTGGCGGCGTGGAGAGGCTGATCGGCATTGCACATCGATAATAGAAGGTGTCAAATAGTACGCAATATTATGGTTACACGTGGAATTTAGATACCATGGTGTTGGACCCATGACAAGATTGGTTCATGAACTGGACCTTATAATTTAATTTTAACCTTTTTCTTGTTTGTTTAACAACATCAATATTGACTTTATTGTCATGTATATTTGCGTAAGCATTATACTTCATAGATTAACAGTCTCGTCGCTCTCCGCTGACGATTCTACGATCAGAGATTTGATTTGCGCAGGACATAAGTCGGCCAATCAATTTCGGGATTAAGAGTTTTAATTTTGCAGGACAATAGTCGGCTAATCATGCACTTAATTAACAGGTAGAAAATCGGATTTTAGCAGGACAACAGTCGGCAAATCAGGCACTTATTCCCTCATTTGGATTGGTGTTAAGCTAAAGCTTCTTCAATCAACCGTGAATTATCTACAAAAGGATATTCGGTAGCTTTACAACTATCGTAAACCAATCAGCCCTTACGACAATTTTAACAAACAGACTACACCACCTATAGTAGTTATGTCTTCTTCCACAGCACATAACCAGTGCCATGGGAATGATATCATACCTCCAGATACAAAGTATGTTATAAATTCTTCCGTGGGTAGCCCCCTACTATCTAGGGCGTTGATGGATAAGAAGAATGATGATAACAATTGTCATCTGTTGAACTACGATGATGATCCCCATCAAACAACATACAAACAAAACATTTACATCTACATTAAGGAAGAACTACTCGAGGCATCTCATAATTCACCGATTGATATTGCACTTCGATTGGGACACCACGACACGCTTGATGGATTCTTGAAATTAATTAGTCACCGGGAGTTAATAATTAATTTAATGTGGGAGGATCCAGAAGATGGTTTTAAGAGGAAGAACCTCAATAATTTGAATATGATGACCTCCTAACTATGTACTCATTTATCAATTGGGTGTTGAAACAAGGTCTTGACATCACCAGACAAACAGCTACAACATTTGATTCCTTTGTTATGTATGCTGAGTATGAATTTAATATCAGCAAGCCTACAGCGTATGAGGAGGTTAATGTAACTGCGCCACATTTGTCATCCCAAATTATTATAAATACTTATCAAAGGCTTTATGCATTGCAAATCTGCACCGGATATAAACACTGGAATGATATCAATTGGCAACCGCGGGATGACATAGAGTACGGGGATTTTAGACCTTACATTGCATCTACAAGAGGATTAAGAAAGGACTATCAAGAGCGGGCATATTCATATATATTAGATGAATTACTTTATGCCGCGGAAAATAAGGAAAGTGTCCTTGCGTTAAAAGAGTACGGCATCACATCTCTATGTAAATTACTAGAATTAATTCGTACACCAGGGTCAATTATTCGTTTAAGGTATAAGGACCAGAATGATGATAAGGATAAGAAGATTCTTCATGAGGAGCAGTACAGGGAATTACTTGCATTATATTCGTACTTTAATTTGGCACAAATCATGTACGGTCCCATTGCTAATGGTGTATTTAATATCTTCAAGACAACGCGTAATGATTTTAAGGATTTCGTTGATGTATATTTTGACGAGAGTAAACCTATTGTATATAATGAGGACGGGGAGTTATTAAAACATCTTTCTAGTGATGAAAAGTGGCGTGTTGATACGGATATTAATTTTGGATATGACAATAGTGATTCCACTCTCACCCCTACAGCGTGTGACAACAAATGGTGGCAATGTCATTACTACCAACCTACCGCGCTAGAGATTTACGATGGTGCTTACAACCATGAATTATACTGGAATGAAATTAATTGGCCACCACCTGATATTAATACTGATGATGATTATGGTAACTCCTACATCGCACGTGTCCTCTCCCAACCAATGGCAACAATACTCAAATACCATAATAATGGATTTTGTGATAATGGAGAATATGCCGCCTGCAGAATTCAACGTGGTTGGAGAAGTTATATCCTTCGGTTGCATCTTGCCCGTCCGGATAACACAATCAATGGATTGTCCGCTACAATTAGAACCCAACTTAAATGGAAGGAATCCCTTGCCGTCAAGTTGTCCCTCAAGCTGAAGGAGAGTTCATGTCGTGATCCATCAAAGGTTGATTGTATCCCTTCTCATACATCTGAATATCCCAATCATCGTCATCATCTCTAACATACGCCGTGGATATGCTACCCATTGATTTGGATGAGGAGGCATTGGATGATTTGAATGGAGGATGAGGAGGCATTGGATGATTTGAATGGATCTCTAGAGCGCTTCCAACTCAAAACATGATTCGAATGGATTTCTAGAGAGGCCACCAGACACTACACGTGCTGCCCTCAAGGATTCAGGATGATACCTCATGGGGAGGATGGTCAAGTGAACAGTCCTATATACCTGGTACTGACACAAAGGCCGAAGAAGAGTGGGGAGTATTAAACGATACCTCATGTCATGATAGTGATGTCCATCTATTAAAGAAGGATACTATCACTTGTACTACTGTCCAGATTAAGGACTGGCAGTGGATTGATATCATGGCTAGGAAGTTTGCCAGCCGGGCAATCGCGACGTATGGTTTATTGTCACACAAGATGTTGCTTACATCATTAAATTTTGAGATTGTGGGAAATTTGGGAAACTTGTTCTTGGATTTTGGTTGCTCTGTTCTACCAGATGCCCAATTATGGGGAGAAATTGTCAGTGTTATATTTCGTGCCATGCATAGAGATGAACACAAATACAAAGAGGAAGAATGGGGAGTAATAGATCAAGATTATAATATATACACCCTAACGCAAGATTTGATAGATTTGCAATTTAGTGGGAATACCTTATTATCTGGTACCGGCGGTCACCCATCACAATACGTGTACTACATCAAGTTTGGCAGTAGTGTTAGCATATTGCACATCTCAATTGATAGTATTTATCCCTCCACAATTTACAATCGTACATGTGATGATAATGCGTCTAGAAGTACTGAAACAAACGGTATAACTCATCACCAACGGAACAAAACAATAACTACTGCAGTTAGTATCCGTGCCGACACACCATCTACCGAGGATAATTGTATGGACGAGAATTTGTATACTTCCACACAGCAACATGTTAATGATATATCAACAATTGCTAAACATTGCAACACGTTATGGTTGTATATAAATAAAGACAGAGCACGCGTTAACTGGCGTAGAAGTAGTGCCATTGGTATTAGATCAACTTTTGATATTGGGAGCACGTCCAATGATACATCAGACATGAATCACAATGTACACGTGACCATTTCGGTAGATGGGGAGCGCACAAATAATGTATCTAGTGGCAGTTGTTATATGATTGTAATCAATAACGCGAATAGGGGTACCGTTGGAATCATTAAAACAAATGATACCTGTCGGTATGGATCAATTAATGAAGTATACACTTCATTAGACAATAGTTATGGCCATGATATGAACGACACACGTATCAAATCTGGGAATAATGTGCCAGACACTACACAGCAGTATACCAATAGTTCATCAACCATATACCAAGACGATAACGATACTTGTTGCAATATACTTTCGAATATGATTCAAGACAACGTGCTGAACTTGAGATGTGATAAGAGTTACTATGCTTTGAGAGGACTTACATCAACAAAATCATCCTTCACAACTAATGATACAATGAATCAAATATTGGACACGCAACAATGTGATCACATGCACGGTAAAACTATGGATAGTATTGGCATCAGTACAGATGGAAAACTTGATAATAGAGTTGATCAGACAATCACTGCTAGAAATGGGCAGAATCAAGTCATCCACTGGCAATGCGTTTTACATTACAGTACAAATGAAAGTACATCTGGTCAGTATACTACACGAAATACACTGGTTAAACGCATTACCATCATGTCCATTATTGACTCATTATTGGCATATAAACATGGGAAGCAATTGCTTGCGGATAAAGAGACGACTTATGAGGATAAAGTCATTTAAAATATGAGGAGCTATCAACACCTGTCATGGTAGGAATTATTATCTGATTGATGAGCAGATGATCAAGATTGAAACCATAAGATTGGTAGGGGAGTGTCAAATAGTACGCAATATTATGGTTACACGTGGAATTCAGATCCCATGGTGTTGGACCCATGACACGATTAGTTCGATGAACTCGACCTTATAATTTAATTTTTACCTTTTACTTGTTTGTTTAACAACATCAATATTGACTTTATTGTCACGTATATTTGCGTAAGCATTATACTTCATAGAAGGTAAGATTTTGTTTTGTGTTTATTAATGATTTAAACTACACCAACTAACCGTACACCACCTCGTCGAACGATATATAATACACCTGCTGCATACGATGGCTAGTTGGAGGATAGATAGCGGCGCCCCTGTATTGTACTAGTAGGCAGTTAGTAGTAGCATGGCGATAAGAAAAAACGAGAAATTTGCACAATCGGAAAGACTAAATTAGTACTAGTCAATTTAAGATTCTCGGAGTAAGCAAATGAATTCGATAGATACAGGTTAAATACGCCCCATCATGGGGGAACCTCCGGTGAGCTAAGCCAGGTGATATTTGACTACTTCTGATGAAGCGAGCCAGTAATGAACGGAATTGTACAGGCTGCGACTAGACCGTCTCGATTTCACTAACAAATTTGTTAGTAAAACTCGAGCCGGAAAATTTTAGGTTGCGTCAACCATTTGGGGCCTAAATCAACTCCCGGGGGTTGAGTGCCTACGGCACTAGATTGTGTATCCGTTTGGTCGTGGCATTTCAATTGGAGTGATCTCTTGCGGAAAAAATTGGATATCTAGTCCACTTAGGGCAAATCTAAATCTATAATAATCCATTCTATATAATATGTTATTGCAATACTGCCACGTAATCAATACTATCAGTATACATATGAACAATAAATAAAGCGTATAGTACACCATAATTGCTATAATTACAGTGATTAATATCGTTCAACAGCCAAAACCGATTGCAGAAATGAATTCTACATACAATTTAAGGTCGTATATAGAGCGCGATAATATCATTGCAATTATTGCAATGCTTATTACTTGCTCAATGGCCAATTTTGTGTGCTATCACCACTAATTCCTTAAAATGTCCATTACTTTTCCAGCCGAGTAGCCTGGGCACCACCCCTTCCACGGGGTACGTACCAACCCTCTTTCTGGGGTTTGTAGTACCCCGCCGATCGCTCACTGTCACATCTCAAAAAGGCTACTCTAATAAACGCAGTAAATATCGCTAAAAAAAGCAAAGTAAATTCCGCGGTACAAAACTACCTACGATAAAATCGTTAAAATTTTGGCTTTCACCGCTCTATCACTAACAAAGCTAGTGAAATATGAAGGTCTTCCAATCATCGAATTATACATGCGGAGATATCCTATCCGATGCAGTTTTGCATGCTGATTCCGAATCTGGTACTATCTTCTTATGATTGTTAATAGTTGAAAACTTATTTAGCATAAACTGATTCACTAAGTAAAAGTGCTAGATAAAAAATGGCCATTTTTCAAAAGCATATCTACACTACGCCGCTCATTCTATGAACTACAAATATGTAGTAGAGGAGCCTTGTGCAATTTTAGGCTAATATTCCTGTTCAATTTATTGCAATGGCCGATCATTCGACATATTTCTTGTGTAGGGCCACTGTATAAAAATAGTGGTATCCTTTTTTGCGGAAGTTAGAATTTTCATTTACTGCGTTTATTTTGCCCTGCCTCTACCACTTTTTTGGATACCACTACTAATTTTCATGTAAAAATGGTGCCTTACTTCTACTACTATCATCTCCTACTCAATAGACTCTAAAATTTCCCATATTTTACGCCTTTGTGTCCACTAAGTAATACTACTTTGGTCGTTTTTCGTGATTAATCTATCAATAAATAAATGGCTACGAATACGAATGAGGGTAGCATCTCAGCTATCCATTTCACCTCTTATTTTTGTCATCATTTTTCATTGTGTAATGAGTAGACTAAGACTCCTAAAAAAAATCTTTTATGTATCTATTCCCCTTAAAGAGAGCCCCCACAGATTGCCCAAGCACAACCTGTTTAGCGTCCAATATGAGGAGAAGGAGGAATGAACAAATATTATAAGAGTGCACAATAATTGTTCACTATCTAAGTATATGCTGGACGTATGCTTAGAAACAGATAGATAATACTAGTAGAGTTTTTAGGGAATGTTAGAGATAAAGGCCAAAATCACCTGTAATCTGCCAAACTGTTAACTTTCCATCGTCTGCAACGCAATAAAATGTATTACTTGGCCCAGCCTGTATACTATTCACTGGACCTAGTTCATGCCCCACACCAATGAAATTATGAGATATTTTCAGCAAAAGACACAGGGGGGGGTTCGAAACGGTGCCTCGAATCATGATGTCACCATAGAACAATCCGCAAAGAAGAAGCGGGTTCTCTTTCAGATCAACCATGAATGCAATTGCAGTAACCCCTTGCCCATGGTTTTCTGATGCAACACACTCTCCAGTGGAGGCATTCCAAACCTTAACTGTCTCATCCAGGGAAGAGGAAAACACAAACGCACTTTGAACAGGAGCGTCAAAAGTAAGAAGACCTGTTACTTGTCCTGAATGCCCTGAGCACCCATCTTTTTTTCCACCTTTTTTTACAGCTGGTATCAAATAAGCCTCTTCCCCTGATCCAACATTCCATAGTCGAATAGTCCCATCTGATCCTCCACTCCATAAAACTTCATTCATCAATGCTAGCCCTGTCACTGCACCGAGATGACCACACATGCTTCGTAACAAACTAAACCCTGCTTTTCCTTCAGGCCCTTTACATGGATTGAAAGACCATTCGCGTATGTTGCCATCAGATCCTCCACTCCACACACGACCATCAGATGTGGTGTACAAACTTCTAATCCTTCCAGAAGCTGCGTATTTCGCCATGGGACTCATCCATAGCTCCATGGGTGAATCCTGTGGTGCATTTAAGTTCCAACTGTGAACCATTCCCGCTTTTGCATTTGGAGCTTCAATTGGTGATGCATCAAACCCACAAAAGAAGAAATGCGAAGCTACATGAACTGTATCAACTGGCCCTCCGACGAAATGTTCAAACTCTTTAGACAATGTAGCAGTATTTTCTCCTCTACCTGGTGAAGATATGTTCCAAAGGCGCCATTTCCCATCGTGTGAACCAGTGAAGAGTTTGATTGCACCATTACTCTCCCAAACTGCGACGCTTGTTACTCTGTGTTTATCCTTTACTTTGTTCTTGACCCCATAACCTCGATTAGAATTAGATTTTAAATCCTTGTTTTTATCGGAAACCTCAATTGAAGCATGCAGTTTGATCACATGCGAAAAGTTGCACCTCTCTCCATGCTGGCAGTTTCCTGTCGAAGCAAAATTGCGACACACTTGTAATCTAGGCTGGGAAGCAAATGCTTGCTTTGATGAATGCGGGCAAACTTCCCTACTATTGCTACCACTACGACCATGGCCAGATCCAAAGGATGCTGTGCCTTTATTGGACATGGGTCCTTCTCCAATATCGATCACAAGGAGAGTAGAGCAAACTTTTTTGTGGCCGGAATGTCGCTGAGCATGATACCAGGCACTAGCCCTCTGGAGGGCACCTGAGTGGTGAGCTTGGACGCTGTGCGGGCGTTAGTTTGATTTCCATATAAGAGATATAAACCAATAGTATCCAGATTGAAAATATCAAAATGGTGTTGGTCAAGTGACATTAAAGTTCACTTACTTAAGCTTTCATAAATTGGAAATTTTCCAATTAGGACATGACGCTGCAGCTGCCGAACTTCTGACACGAGCGAACCATTATCGACTTAATTAATTAGTTTAATCTGATAATGCCAGTTCTACTATAACTGCAATTATTGATGGATATTGCTACGGTACCCGCCTTTATTCGATACATTCAGGCGGTATTATTAGGATACCATTGCTGGTGGTAGCCGTGATTCAGTATCTATGTGGTTTCATTTTTTGAGGAAAACCCGGCTACAGCTCTCACTTCTTAAGAAGTTCGTATACCATCGCCAAAATAGCCCGAATACTAAGTAAATGTGAGTGTTTCAGCGACACTTGGTATCCTAATTGGAAACTTTTTTGGTGAATGCAAGGAAAATCGTTCAAGATGAATGTATATCTATTGCAATAATTGCAATTATGAGCTTGGAAACATCCTATTCAACCCAAAATTGCATAAAGAATCGATTTATGATGGTATTTAAGTCCATAATCAACTGTAGAAGACAGTATAAAGGAAAAACAGTATGCAATTTTAGCTAAATAGTGATAACTAGTGCTATAAACATATCTATCTCAAACCAGCTTACATGCACACTTTTAATACATAGTAGAAGAGATTGTATGTGTCAAATCTTATGGAATAGCGCTATACTAGCCGTAAATCCAAAAGTTTCCAATTTATGAAAATTTCAAATTTTGGTATCCTGGTAGCAGGTGTGTAGAATCGTTGCATACTTACTGGGCTCATAATTTTTCTATAATAACAGCAACCTACTAGCTCCTCCCACCAAATTGTGAAGAGGATGCCCTACCTATTATTCCATCCTTTTTGTTGCCTTTCCTCATTACACTTCCAACCCACGTTAGTGTATTAGAAGCTACAATATACTTTTGATTGGTAGTCCGGTTTTTATGTTGTATGTGTGTTCATTGATTAGTAAAGAAGAGAAAGAGTATGTATGTGTTGTTCTTTAGGTATGTGTTTGACCTTTTATATTATGCTTTCATATACTTAACATATAAAATAAAAAACTATTTACCTACAGTAAAACGTATTCTACAATCTATTGTCCTCTACACATCTCTCATTGACCTCATATCATTTTATGTCATGGAATATGTTGACTAATACGATATCTTCTCTCTTTTACTTTAGGGGATACCTCTATGTGAAAATTGTCAGGATACCAAAGTAAAACCCCGAAACCTCAAACCAAAAATTGCAATACAATGGCCACCAATATTTGCTGGCCTAAAATTAAATTGCGAGAACAAAGTTGGAAAAGGCCTATCTAAACTTTGTATCCGCTTAGGCGGGAGCAGTTTACCCATGTTAGGTGTATGGACTGGCCTTAGTATCAATTACACAATATTATATGTAGATTACAAGGCTGATTGCAAAACATATCATACGTTTGTTCTCTCGACACAATCGAGTATTAGAGATAGCGTTGATGCTACATATCACATGCAGATGTATCAAGTAAAGAATACACAGTATTACTACTACAAGATAGTTAATTAAGTTCAAAGTCAAAATAAGTACATGATGTATGTATTAAATGATACGATGTTATAGAATGATACGGATGGCGTTACAACAATAAAATCCTAAATTGATGGTGTTGTCATCTGAAGGGTTACATTTGCTAAGTAATGTTGCTGTGTGGCGTCATGACTTTGAGACGATTAATGATAAGAATGTTGCTTTGTGGCACCGTGACTACACTGATGTAATTAATTTTATATCATGAAGGAGACTCACCGTGAGTGGATCGATAATAAGAATAAGGAGAAGAAGATGAAGAAGGAGTACTCAACTTCTGATGGTTGGGAAGTTTTTAGGTTTCAAATTAGTGAAAAGCATCGTATCAATCGAACATTTAACAATTTAAATGATTTCTTAGATTATTGGTTTCATGATTATCACAATCGTCAAGAGGGTAGAAATAGAATAGAGCCGTGTTATATGAAAAATCACACAAAGGAACAATCAGGACAAGGTCCAACCGGAGTCCAACAAGAAGCCTTGGAAAGATATCAAAAACTTAGCTACACAGATAAAGCAATATATAGAGCAATTGGAAAGGAGTACTTTAGAAAGAAAGTTGTCTATTCCCACATGAGTAATGTCAATAATTGATGTAACGAGTATTCAGTAGATATCTAGGGCGTATAGTTAATGCAATTATCATCTCTATCTTTATCTATACTCTCATTCCTCTAATATCTTTCATTTGTTTTTGTGTGCATATCATAAGTGCATTTATCATTCTCTCGGATTGGACTATCCCTATACAACCATACCTAGTAGATATGTAGTAGAATCCATTCTCATATATCCAAAGTTGATTGTCGTATACTGCCGATGTATTGATCCGTGTAGAGAGTTGTTGAACGGGACGCCGCTGCTGTTATGCATGCAATACATTTTGTTGTTGTAATCTAAATCGAATATATATCACATCTCCAATGCCATAAATCATCTAATACCATCGACGATATTTATAATTGTAGGGTTTGGTGCAGTATTGCATAATATGTTATGTAGATGCACATCAACCACTAATATTGATTGTTGGTAGTACATATCATACGTCTATTGCAATGAGTATGCGGCGTCAAACTGACCAACAAACGATAGCAATTATATCTTTAGACTATCATCGATGACCAGGATTATTACAACCATCTAGATATATCGTTTTTGTGTGCACACACTCGAGCAATTGTTTTTTTAACATTGCAAATTGAGAGTATCGACATTGCAAAGGCCGCATAAATAAGCACTACCATTCATCCAACGCTTATAGTAATACGACCAATAGGATCGTATTTAGCTGTTGAAGAGCCCTAACGCTAAAGATTAATATGTGATGAGCCCTAATTTTTCATGTACGTTCATACTGATTTGATCGTCACTTGATCAGCCCTATTGCATTAGAAACACAATGAGGCTTAACTACGAGGAGCTGATCAACAACACCAGTTGTTAGATGGTTTTGTTGCCTCTCTTTTTGCCTCTTCTTCTTCATCTCCCTCAAACTCTCACTACTCACACTACTCATTATTTTGCAACATTCCCTTGCATTAGAAACACAAGGAGGCTTAATAAATAAGGAGAAAAGCCGATCAACAACATTGTTAGATGATGTTTTGCCTCGTCATCTCTACTCGGTGTCAAATTTTGGTAATTCCTCCGCCGGTTGTTCGCCAAATGGCCGCTTTTATTCTTAAAATGACCGGAGGAGGAGGACAATAAAAAGCTGTTGCAGTTACCTAGGGTAAACTGACCAAAATTAGCCGCTGATTCGATTGGTAATATCCATTTGCAATAAAAATGTACGTAGGAACAAATGTTTACGAAATAGCTATACTGATAAAGGGCCACTAATATGTGAAACTACTACTACTTAATTGCAAATCACCGACCATAGATTTACTCTACATATATATTTAAGATATACTGCACTATATATTTCGTCATAGACAATGTTTATATTGAATTGCAATATCAAACAGTTTTACTTTTTAAGGTAACCTATGTCAATTTTGGTGAAAATTACCTTTAGTACCCAAAGTCATTTTATGGTTTCAGGTATCCTGACAAATTTTTGACTGAAAGTCTCAGCGCTCATATAGGGTTCATATTCAATATAATAATAATAAAAGGTATTGCAATAGATTGGTGGTGGTCCTGTTCAGCCGATACTCGCCAAATTTTATTCTTAAATTGACTGAACGGAGGAGAACAATTAAAAACTGGTGGAGTTACCGGTAGGGTAAACTGATCTTCATCTTCAAACATAAGGCCCTCCGGCTGGCAGTTTTCACATCCACTTTTTATGACCAACAACTGTTGCATAATAACTTTTGCTCACTTGACTGATTGGGGCGGATGGAATATATTGCCGCCGATACTAGGAATTCGACCATGAAACTTGGTATACGCATCTTTGGGCGTTGGGATGCTATAGACATAGAGGAGGATGGCATGCTTGGAAGGTGTTGGCCGAGGCACTGCTGAGGTCACATGGTATGATGAAATGATAACGACTAAATGCTCTCTTGTCTACCTCATTAGATGCTCACTGTAGTACATAAACAAACTAGAATGAAGATTCTACTTCTATTTCTATTCGTATCTCTAGAGTATCAGTATCAGCTTAATGGGTCAATCTAGTTTAAAAGTTGATCATATTTCTTTAAAGGTTAATCATATTGTTATTGTTAATGAAACTGGAGTAATCACCCACTTGATCTTTGTTTGTTGTGTTTACATACTGAAATAAAAGATTCGGCGTTCATTAGGTTGTCTCCATCTACATCTACCAATCTAAAACTACCAATATCAACTATAGAATACGCTGACCTCCTTAACTATCCATGACTAACACCTAACACAAGTAGATAAGATAAGATGAAGAGAAGAGTTGTCAATCATAAATTCGATGATGTGGACACATTTTGAATGAGAGAGCAGTAACTCATACTCACCATCATCACAATAGGCAGCCGCGATCATTATGCATTACTTTAGTTGTCTCAACAATTAACGCGATTCACCAGCCGACCATTGCAATACCTTGATAGAAGCTTCTAGTCAATCGTATCTACTCTCATATTCACACGCGACTATTGAAGACACGATAGTTTTAGGCGATGACATGGCGCGGCGGTTAATAACCAATCCATGGTGCTTGACACCACCAACCTCTGTAATCTGCGAGAGCCTTCATAAAACCATCCTTGACATCAACATCTGCATATTATTTTTGGAGGTGTGACGGCACCATCAAAGTTGGAGCACCATGTCGCAATCAACCATCCCTGACATCAACATTTGCTTATTTTTGAAGGTGTGAATCGACGTTGGCACCATCGATCATAAAACCATCGATCCATGACATCAACATCTGCTTTTAGAGCCGTGTGATGGCACCATCCTTGAAGTCTATCTTAGTGCTTGAATACCACGAAATCTTCTAAGCACTTTGAGATATGTGTCCGGTATCTTGCTATTTTTCGACATACAGTTATTGCAGATCCCCCACCCTCCCTTCAAGGAGTTTTCTAGGTGAAAACTGATCTATTTCCTTGCTTTAAATTTTTCACCATTTTTGTATGGGCTCAGTTAGCAGCAGTTTGAGGAGGCCTATAGTGTGTAGAGGTTTAGGGGGGGGGGGTCGCCTTAACTTAGGTTGATTCTAATTCTGTATTATAATGCCACCATACGAGTCTTTCTCAACACTATATGATTTGCAAATGCTCAGCACATATCTCAAGTGATTAACCAAATCATCTGAAGGAGCAAAAGACTTATTCATATACTCAATGGGTTAGAATAGATACAAGCCCTTGAACGTAGTACATCGTGAGAGAGCTACATAAGGCCAGTTATTTGCAAACAGTCCCCACAATGTAATGTGATGACATTAGGGATTGTCATTCCTTGCAATATACGCAGTACCTCAAAATTCTGGGTGCCGCAAAAAAAAAAGATACCACTATTTTTACAGAGTGGCCTCACACAAAAATATTGTCGAATGATCCATTGCCTAGATTGAACAGAAATATTGACCTAAAATTGCACAAGGCTCCTCTATTACATATTTGTGGTTCATATAATGAGCTGCGTGGTGTTGATCTTCCTTTGAAAAATGGCCATCTTTTATCAAGCACTTCTACTTAGTGAATCAGTTTATGCTTAGAATATTAGAATATTACATAAGAAGTTAGCAACTATAGACTATGGCAGACAGGTACTAGCGTCTTGAAATGCTCGAAAACTAGAGGGCCAGTTCCTGGCGGGCAGAATTCACGAAATCTAGCTTGGTCCCCAAGTGGTACCTTCTACTCACAAAATTGGCACAAAGCAATGGTGTTTACGCTCTAAGGGTAGCTTACGGCAATGGCAATAACCTACTACGTATTAATAACACAAACACAATGGTCACAATGAGCCGTGAGCCTATTGAAAAGAGCTGTAGCTCTAAGCAGTTCCAATACTCTCAAGAAACTATCGAAACACTTCAAAATATAATGAGAGAAGTTGCATCAAAGATGGAGCGGCCAAATGTATCCACGTCGCAAACTTACTGGTTGGAACATATTCACAAAACCCAAGTCATTGGAGAGAATGTTACAGCGTGAATTTGTTGATGACAATGAGTTTATTGGGTATGTTATTGATAATAAAGAATTCAAATATACCAAAGTAAAGAAGAACGTCATAGAAATAGAAGGAGAATCAAAATGAATGTGTTGGAGTAGCAGATAAACTCTCTACTGGAAGCATTAGAAAAGAATTCAACAATCTTACTCTTGATAAAAGATATTTCTATGATGAATTAGCCAACGCGCTCACTAAATTGAGAGATGAAGGTGAACAGGATAAGAAAGTAGTATGTGGTATTTAGTTAGAATAACAATCTTGTAGATACATATATTAGAATACTCGTTATTGTTTTATTGTACCAATAAGTACCCAATTTGAATCTAATGTAGAAACACTAAATGTAACCGGACCATTTCAATAGATATATGATTCCGTGGTCAACCAACATAACTCCACTTCTTCTATTTTCTATTTAGCTTGTTGTTATTGCATTCTTGGGCATACATAATGAACCCTCACCATATACTTGGTATATTTCATAACCCATTCTAGAATCATTGTATTGTCGGATTACCAATGGTTCTAGTGACTAATTGCTTGATATGGTTGTGCTGTTGTTTATTGTTGTGCATGTGTTGATATGTATATTGTTGTGTCCCATCTACCTTGCTAAATCATCCGGCACAAACACAACAATCTCCACAATAGATATGTTGTTGTGCGATATGTATACCCACCCATCTTACTACCACATATATCACTATACTTTTGTACTACTTTGGCCTCTGCATATGTTTGTTATTAACCGAGGATGCCCTCCATTGAAGTAACGCCAATAATCCAATACTCATAGCCAAGTTATAACGTATAGCAACACTATAACTTCTTAATTAATCCAATCCATCATCACACCCCTACTAACAGACAACAATCCTTAAACAAATAATGACCATAATTAAAATAATATACACCCACTGCCATTCGAATTGCAACCACCCAAACTCTGAGCAATCATTTCATCTGAACATTATATAATATCCCATAAACTAATCATATAATCACCTGAATAACTCGTACGTCTTTTACAGCACCACTTGTGCAATGTAATCAATATTATAATCAAATTGAAATAATAAAGCTGGACTTTTATGACCACCACCGGCAGCCGCAATGACAATTAATAGTAGAACCCCGCATCAATTGCGATTCTTTATTGCAAATTGCAGCATCTCACTGTAATATAATATACCTACATATCTCTTTGCTGCAAGTTGCAAGTTGATAATGATGGTATATACCACCGCCGCCACCATCATCAATTGTTCGAGATAGCAGCAAATTAATCGCGGCAGCGGCCATATTGTTGTTGATGATGATATTGTTGTTGTTGTTGATGATGATATGTGCTGCCGGCCGCCGCAATAACAATTGCAATTCTTTATTGCAGTATCTCACTTTAATATAATATACATACATAACCCTCCAGCAGCTGGCAAATTGGTAACGATGATAATACCACTACCGCCGCTGTCATTAGCTGGCAACGATTTAGGAGATGAAACTTCATTAATTGTGGCGGCCATTATTGTTGTTGTTAATGATGATGTCAACGCCACCCACCGCCATTGTCATCAATAGTTTGACATATGTAGCAAATCTATGTTAGCATCGTCCATTATTGTTGTTAATGATGATGTGTGCCGCCGGCGCCATTTAGTACATACATGTAGATGATAATGGCCGGCATGGCGATAGTTGTCATATCTATGTCTATAGTTCACTTTCAGTATCATATTGCAATTTACTTACGTAGGACTAAGTAGTATATTTCTTTTTTCGCTGAAAAAAAAGTGCGTCCTACGAAGAATTCCAGTATTTCCCCCATCCAATCTTCCAACCCCCTTAGGAGTTTTCTACACTTCGTGAAAACTGACATTTGTGGCCTCAGCCACTACAGTACTTTTCACTGTTCTTACCCGTCTCCCGGCGGATTAGGTCTTTGCAGAGGAATGAGTATTAGCACTTAATGTTTCTTCTTCCTTTTCTTCCACCTAGCACTGCCTTTGCTAACAAGGGATAATGGGATGATTGGAATACCTTCATATTTCAGCTTTGTTTTGATTGTGTGGTTAAAGCTGTCAAATAGTACGCATTCAATGTGTTTGAACATGGAATTTAAGGCATGTGTACGTACATACTCAATTCTGTAGATAAGGTCTTTTAGACTGTATAATTTAATATTAACCTTTTTCTTGTTTGTTTAACAACATCAATATTGACTTCATTGTCACGTATATTTGCGTAAGCATTATACTTCATAGATTAACAGTCTCGTCGCTTTCCGCTGACGATTCTAGGATCAGAATTTTGATTTTGGCATTGACACAGTCGGCCAATCATTCCAGGATTAAGAGTTTTGATTTTGGCATTGACTCAGTCGGCCAATCAAGCATTTAATTAACAGGAAGAAAGATCTGATTTTACCAGGACAAGAGTCGGCAATCAGGCACTTATTCCCTCATTTGGATTGGTGTTAAGCTAAAGCTTCTTCAATCAACCATGAATTATCTACAAAAGGATATTCGATAGTTTTCCTATCATGGCTAATGTGAGTTTACGTATACCATTATTGTATTCATTGGAGTCGGCTCGCCGGTCCAATTATTATGCTTTGAGAACGGGATTACTAGTCACAGTCGGCACACTGGTCCAATTATTATGCGTTGAGAACGGCATTAACAATCACCGTAAACTGAAGTCAAAGTGGAAAGGCATCCGCAAACTTGAATATACTGATAGTACTACGGGCACTAAGGTGATGATTTCGAAGAGTTCGCGGCTATTGTGCCATTCAAGAACCATTTGCAGAATGAGTCAGGCCTTGTTTCAAGGAACCCAGTAGACATTACACAGTACTGACGTGAGGATTTCTTGCGCTACTATGACAATGTATATGACCCAGAAAATCCGACTCAATATGACCAGGCGTTAGCGCAGGATGCCGAGAAGCATAACATGAAGAAATGAAGAAATTAGCAGCTGACACAGCCAGTACAATGACCACTACTGGAGGAACAGCAACTACCACCAACAATACTACTATCTCCGGTGGGAACACGTCACAAAATTGTTGTCAATCAGATGCGCGTTCTGCGGAAGAAAAGGCGTTAGATAGGGCACTGGTTCTGGACAAGGATTCATTCAAATCTTTGAAGAGTGATGTTGAGTTCTCCACTTGGTTTCCAATTTTCAAGGCCGAGGCAATTAAGCAGGGTTTTGGAGACTTGTTGGATTCCAAATATAAACCTCCTCCTGGTCAAGAGACTATTTTCGAGAAAAGGCAAAAGGTGTTCTACTCATTCCTTGGCCATCATCTAATGACCAAAAAAGGGACAGGCTATTGTTTCCGGCCATTCCGAGGCTTTTGATGCTCAAGCAGTATGGAGCAAGCTCATTGCTTACCACTTAACATCTCCCAAGGCAGTTTCAATGAAGGGCAAGTTTCTTCACAGTTGCTGGGATTGATCCAAATGCCAAACTTGAAAAGAAATACTTCGGTTGAAGTCGCTACATTCAGAGCTCATAACTCCTTCACGGCTACTCCCTTAACAAAGGAAGAAGAAAATACCCACATGAATTGTTTCGCTTCACAGTCAAAAGACATCGCTACTGTTGCATCTTTGACATCCCTTGTGGAGAGTATAAGTAACACCTCACTTAGTCCAGAAGGTAAGATGGATTTGACTGAGAATCAAGCCACAATGGTGAATAACGCATATGAGATCCAAAACGACCTTATTCCTTCTAATCCACACCGTTGTAGTGCCCATCAGACACTTTTTCAAGAGTGTGGGGAGCAGGTAATTGATTGTAATGATGGCTTTCTTATCGTATGCAAAACAACTTCCTCTGGCGTCAGCAAACCATCTTTTCGAATTCCAAAGGATGATTGGGATCAATTATCTCCCGAAGATAGGACGGCTTGGTTAAGCATGAGCAAGGCTGGACGAACACTTGTGATGAATTCTAGCCAGCACTCTTCCCCTTGACATCCGCGTTACGACAGCACCCACGGCCCCATGGTCAAAGTTGATCGCAAACCCAGAACAAGCGCGTGAGTTTCCATGGATTATCTGATACTTAATTTGACGACTCCGGTAACGTTGTGGGTGATAATGGAAACAATGATAATGGTGAAGAACAGAATAATCAAGATTCGGATGGTAATGAGCGCATCCAATGTTCTCAATTACCAGAAGCGCCCGATTCGAAGGATACACTCATTATCAATACCATAAGCAGCCTGGTGATTGTTCTCGCTCATCTGTTTAGTACAATGTCCAAAGTTGTCACTGTGTCTGTCCATGAAGAAAAACGGAACACTACCATAGAGTGTCATCCAATTATGTTCTATTCAAGTGTTGCTTCCAACATCACTTATTTATAACGGTCAGTCGTAATTCCCATCGTGAGACGCATGCATCCAACTCTATGGTTGACAACCAGTATTGGTGGTGGGAAGAACACACCCACAAGGTCTGTGAGACAGGTCGTTTTGTTGATGTGACAGGTGTCTACTAAAGAGGTGATATCAATCCATGATATTCGTAATCTACAGGTTATCGATATTATGAGATTGCTACCTAATCTCCTTTCTCAACACCTCAGAAAGAGTGTCGCTCGGTCTAACGGTCGATCTAGTCGTGCCATGTGTCCGCTGTCCTCAGCTGGATCATCACACCCTCGCCGAGTGCCTACTAGTCTGACTATGCTGCTGTCGCTGCATGCTGCTGCTTTAATCTTAGCATTTCTATTACTATTTGTGGTGTTAGATATTCTTGTCTAACATTCTGATGATGTTTGGCTGCATGATGCTTTGTCCAATAATCGTCATAATTCAACTTGCCAGGTCTCCAATATATTCGGAATTGTTGTTGACATTCTCTGTCACGCAGCCAATGTAATCTCATATCCATTGCTTTTGTTCGTTTGGGTTGAATCTTACCGTTGACTACTGCATCGGCCATTGCATTGTCTGTTTGTAACGGTGTTGGCGGTTGCTTGTATCCTAACTCTTCTAATAATATTATTCTAATGTATACCGCTTCTCTGGCCATGATGTATAGCGCTGCCAACTCCGCTTCTGTTGCAGACGACATAACATGTTTAATGATGTGTGCTATATTCAGTATTGCTCCATTATTCGGTGGAATGTTGTTGTTGTTGGATAGGAAGAAGTGACCGCCCGCTCTACTTCGTGCTTTTGGTTCTGATAAATAACTTGCATCACTGTGTACCCCTAATACCATATCGCTACTACTGTACGTTATTACTGCCTCTTCTTGACTTGCTAAGTAATCTAGTAATTGCTTTGCTTGTTTCATTGTATCTTCTGTTGGTTTTGATGATTGTGATGCGATTGCACTGATTGGGCATAATAATGTACTATCTACCGCTCGTCCAAGGTATAGAAACTTGCCGCATACTTGTTAAATGAACTTCTTGCCTTGTTTATCTAATTCCGGTGCTGTTGACTCTTCTGTTGCATATTGTTTCTTTGCTCCATACTTGATTGGTGTACATGGGAAGTGGGCACATTTACAACAACATTTTCGCTACGGGCTATTTTCACCTGGAACTTCTTAGAAGCCTTTCATACTGACCTGGGTGCCACTTTGTTCTTTTGTTACTTTTATTTCACTAAGGCTGGCAAAATAAACTGCAAACAACCTACTTTGAGCCACTCTACCTCTACCAGATGTTAAATCTAGATCATAAAAAGTGGTTATATGAAAACATAACACTAAACCCTACAAGAAACATCAGCAATAGTATAAGCAATCACAAAATTGAGGATTTTATACACTCACAAAGTGGGGGGATTTAGACTTAGTGAAAATAAAAATCATATCTTATCTGCTATGGGCTGTATTCACCTTTTCGGTTTACCTACAGGCTATTTTCACTTTTTTCGCTGGACCTGTTACGGGTCATTTTCACTTCTGCTACGGGTTGTTTTCATACCCTTACAAATTGAAAAATGAAATCAACCCGTAGCAGTTGAGCAAAAACAACCCGTAGCAGATCATGACTTTTTTACAAAGAGAAAGCAGCCCGTAGCAGAAGTGAAAATGACCCGTAGCAGGTCTGACCATTGAGGTGAAAAATAGAGTAGCAGCAGCTTTTCAAGTTGCCTCTTTTTTATTTTGCTAAGTCTGAAATCCCCCTTATCCCCTTGGGAAAAAAGTGAGTGGTACCCAGGTCAGTAGAAAAGGCTTCTATGAAGTTCCAGGTGAAAATGGCCCGTAGCGAAAATGTTGTTGTAAATGTGCCCACATCTTGTTTCTTACCATTCCATACATGACCAAACTGTTTTAATGACTTTTCAACGTATCCCGGCATACTAACATGGACTTGTCGTTTCTCATAATCCCAATCTAATGTCATTCCAATATACCGTTTACCCGTCCAATCTGTTGTGATTTTGAAATGTTGTGCTAATACTGATTGCAAATGTAACGCGTGTTCCTTTCTGACATACTTTACTGCAAAGTCATCAACTGTTAATGCAAATGCGATTGGTCTCCCGGCACTAACTTACTTTGGTAGTAACTTTTCTTATTTAATCTCTTTTCAAGTAATACATTTGCCATTAGTCCTGCTTGTGGGAGACCGTACATTCCTTTATTTACTTGTATATATATGCTTCCATTCAGTGTCACCTTTTCATTCAATTTGTATTCTTTGATGATTTCATCTGGGATGTCGCTAATTCGTATTCTTATATATTTGGGTCTTGACAATAAAAGTTTGATATATCCATTGTCATAAATCGTGCACCCTTTGTTGATACTACACTGTTCATTAATATTTTGGCTACTAACATATCTGCCGTTGGTGTTGCTACTTCTCCTGGGAAATTTGTTTGGTCTCCTCCAGCGACAAATCGTGATCGTTCTTTCTCTTCTTTTTTGGGACGAACTGTGCATACCATTTGACCGTATGTAACATCTTTCTTTCTATTCTTTGGTATGTCTTGTTCGCATATAAACTTGATAGTATTAGTTGGATTCTTTGTTCTACCGCCAACTCCATTTGCTAGTCGACCAAATTCATTTGCTACCGATCTGGACCATAACTTTTTGAATTTTGGTATCTTTAATAAGCTTCTATAATTAAGCATCTTACCAGTATCTTCATCCATAACTGCTAAAGCTTGATGTACTTCATTCTCTAGTTGATTCATCTTTTTGCTTATTCTGTGTCTATTGATTATATTGTTTGCCAATGATGCTGTTCCTTGTTTTGATCGTAATCGGCTATTCTTTGTTGATTTAAGGTATCGTGGTGTAATAAAAGGTTTAGGAAGTGGCGTAGGTTTAGGAATCTTAGATACTCTAGCTGCGGTATTTGCAGCTGGAGGTGCTGCCAATTTTATCTGCTGATCTACTTTGGACCTTGTACGTGATGCTGGACCATCATTATTAACCGTATTATTCATTAATGCTTGTCGTGCCAATCATTTAATTTTACGCATCCTCGAAAGTTGGACTGTGTTGTTATTTGTTGCTGTAGGTGTAACCGTTCTATTACCCATATTATTGTTACTGTTTGTAATCGTTCTCACTACCGGTGATGGTTTAATATTGTTGATGATATTATTCATATTGTTATTACTGCTCATTGATCTCGTGATACGTACATTCTCGTCCCTTACTGTTGGGTCCACCCTCGGAACTGATTCCATCTGACTCTGCCTTTGGGGTGTTGATTGCACACTCGGAACTGGTGTGGGGGTCGTTCCTTGTACACTATTGTTCATTGATTGTGGATTACTTTTGACTTGTTGTTGGGTATCTTGTACTATTTGTTTTAAGTCTTTCATTTGTTGTTCATTTGTAATACCCGAAAGGCAAAGAGATCATTGATAGATGACATCTCGCGTTCACACACCTGTGAGAATGTTTCCTTACTATTGGTATCATCAGATACATTAGTAGGCGTAACATCGTCTCCCCCATGCTCTAGTGAGAGATGTGTGAATAGTTTTGCAATGCAGAAGTTACGACGATGCAGCGACATATCTTTTATGTTTTCGTCGGGGTTATACTCTAACCTACTTATTGCATCAGCAACTGTATTATCTATACCCTTAATATAGACAATTTCAGGGCCGTATTCCTCGAGGAGTAACCTCCAACGGTATACACGGTCACTTGCTAATCCAAGTGCATCCTGTATTAAGTTCTTGTGGTCGGTGAACACTTTAATACGTTGTCCCCATAGCATCCCCTTGAACTCCTTTAGACATTCTACTATAGATAGTAGCTCTAGTTCAGTTACTGAATATCTCTTCTGAGTATCAGATAACTTCCGGGAGAAGAAGGCTAGGATACGATTGTTCTGTGTTATAACCGCGCTGAATTGTCTCGACGATGCATCGGTATATATCTCAAACACTTCGGAATAGTTGGGATATGCTAGTAACACATCTCTTGCTATTGCTTTCTTAACATCATCATATGCTTTTTGATGTTCATCAGTCCAATACCATTTCTTCTTTTTAGTATTGTTCTTACGTGTCACTTTTGTATGGCCACATTCTCCGACTAAATCGGATAGAGGTGCCAACAAGTGTGAACGTCCTTTCCATAGGTCACGATAGTATTGTACCATTCCAAGGAACTTTCGTAAATCTTTAACAGATTTAGGAGGTGTTAATGCTAGGATTGCAGACACCTTCTCACGCTGGGGTTTAATACCATTTCTAGTGAGGACACATCCAAGATACTCGACTTCGTCGGAACCAAAGATACTCTTATCTGCATTGATTCTAAGTCCTGCATCCTGTAATCTTTGTAAGACCTGGCGCAACTTATCTAAATGGTCTTCAAAGTTTCCTCTAGTAATGATTAGAAGGTCATCTAAGTATACCTTTATCCATTCTAAAGTAGCCATTAGGCCGCTCATCTTTTCTTGGAAGATGTCGGGAGCACATGCAATGCCCATTGGGAGACGCAGATACGAGTACTTTCCCCATGGGAAGATAACTGTGCATATCTTTTGTGCATCTGGATCCAATCTAATGGTGTAGTATCCCATATTAAGGTCTAGACTAGTAGCATATGTAAATCCTTCCATATCTTGTAACATAAGCATGCCCGCTTTGGCAGGTGCAGTTTACCTGGTGTTGAGTGTTGACTGTAAATGTCCAGTAACATGCCTTTGTATATTGTGTGTGGTGTTTTTGACATAGTCCTTTTTTCCGTGCAAAACTATTGCAACCAGGATATCTGCAACAGGATTTATACTTCTTTGCGCCATGACGCACACAATACTTTGTACCTCCTCTTCTTAAAGATGTACATCCTTCAAAAATACATGGTTTCTTTCTTTTGTATATGCGTTTCTTTTTGATTGAGTTTGTTGTACTGATGATTAATGTATTGTTATTTTTATTATCCAGCCTTTTGTTTTTATCACTGCAAATATTATTATTGTTCGTGTTTTGTTGCAATTCTATGGCCTCACATAGCAAGCAGAGATTGTTGTTATACAATTCTGATGCTGCCAAACCCTCATTTACATTATTCCTCATCATCATTTGAATATATGTCAAACCGTCCATGTTGGTCAATTATCAAAAACAGCCCTATCTGGAATTAGGGCCTATTTTCATTTCTTGCCTTAGTCTTAGACTAGCCTAAGCCCTATTTTCATTTCTTGCCTTAGTCTTATACTAGCCTAATTTGGTCTTGCCTTGGTCCTATAGCCCTACTCAAAAGCCCTATATTTGAGCGGCAGTTGGTGGCCATGGGAATAAAGTAACAGGCCTGTTACTAGACCATACCAGTACCAGCTCTTGGCAAGCTAAGGGGAGTACATCATGAACGATGATGTAGTTGCTCTTTTTGTGGCATTATATACAGGTTACGACAAAGAAGAACTGCTCAGCGATGACAACCTACTTGAGAGTTTCTTTGACTCTGTGAAGCAGGGAAAGACCTTCTCGAATTCGAGACATTTAACACTGTGACTCTGGAGTAATAGGGGAGGAAGTGTGGGAGATCATTTTCTGGTTGTAGTCCTGGGTTGATGGGTGTTGTAGTACTGGCATCGACGAGAAAAAAACTAAAGTAGTTGTACTGCAGCACCGGTTGTATTGCCTCATCCTCTGTAGTTGAATTTAAATATTTTGGTGTTTTACTATTTTGGCAATAAACTGTAATTTTTATTCTTAATCGGCCACGGACAGAACACAGCAAAAAGTGTCTGGAGTTACCTAGGCTAGGTAAACTGACTAGATATCTTAGGTATCGGAAAAGGATGTCGAACAATACGCTTATTGACCCTCTAAGATCGGCAATAGAGCGCACAGTTTGATTCTTTTTCGGAACTATAAAAGCTGGTGATGCCCATTCTGAATCGGGTTGTCTTTTAAGTACACCAATCTTTACCAGTCTTTCTACATCTCGTTTAGTAGGTCCGAGATGCTTCTGTGGTGCTGGGTATGGCCTGCCGTGATAAGGTTTAGCTCCTTCTTTAAGTTTGAGGGAAACAGGCTTTGTCTTCCAATCACCGAATGTACCATCAAATAACTCTTCATAGTCTTGAAGAGCTTTGAGTAAACCCGCACGTTGGGTGGTAGTAAGGTGAGTAGCTGATTCTACTATACTTGGAAGGTTAGCTTTTTCGTACTTTGCATCTAGAATTTCACTAACTCGAGATGTTGCTTGTCTCGTGCTAGCTGGTTCTGTGAATGCCTTCATCTGCTCACGCAGATCCTTGAAGTTACGTAGCTGATCGAAACTCTTCATTGGAAGGGGTTATTCATTAATGGTTACGGATAGCTCCTTAAAGTTAAGTATAGCTCCTAACTTTGTTAGTGTTTCTACACCCAAGATCAGATCATATGTGGGAGGTACCTTAGATTTTTCTAGGTACACTATGTCAGGTTGAGTTATGAATGTTTTAGACTCATTGAACTCGGGAAAACTGAACTCTAGTTGATCACCCTGATCATATGTCGTAAATACTCCGGCGGACGTCTTCCATTTCTGGGGTCTAATCCGCTTCGTAGTCGGCACGACATCAGAAGTATCCTTTCTAACGAAGAGTATATCTCCATCAGATCCACTGTCTAACAATACTCGGTATGGACGCCAAGGCATATTGTTTCTCTTTCTATTAAAGAGAGGGAGTCCAATAACTTGAGTACTGGCTCCTTTCCCAATTTTTACTGAGGATCCTAGGGTATGTGAATCCTTAACTACAACTTTAATCGGGCTAGAGTTGTTTGTATAACATAAAGCAGGAGTAGATTCAATGTTTAACTTTTGACGTTTATTTTTACACTTAAAGAATCTAAACATGTCACGTTTACTAACTCTAACGTTGTAGGACCCATCATCCTATTCGGAATCAGAATCACTACTATCGTCAAGGTCCGCTTGCTTACTTAACTTCGTGATAGCCTTACCTTGCTTTTTCAAGGTAGTCATAAACATGTGCATCATATCATCCTGCTGTTGATGATGTGCGTTGATGTTCTTGAACTTACCCTTCTTACCCTTGGGAGTACCATCTTGATTGAACTTGCGGCAATCTTTGGTGTTATGGCTGTTCTTTGTGGAAGGGCTATCCTTAGCACAATGTTGACACAACATACGTGTCTTCTTGGGGATAGTATCACCCTCGGCCATAATTGCATGTTTGGTACCAGTCTTCTTCTTATCAGAGGACTTATCCTTACCCTTACCATTGGCACGGATAGAGGACTGCAGCTCTTGGTTGCGAATGTACTCCGGTTCAATTGCAACCAAGTGTTTGGTTAGTTCTTCCACATCGTCTTCGAAACGGGTTTCGGTACGGTTGTGGTACATATCTTGGATTGCAATTGGCATCGTGTTGAGGATAATCTGACACAACTCTAGATCCTTGGGAACTAGATTACGACGCGGGAGATCATTTGGTGCACCTTCTACATCCTTTAAGGTAGGGAAGAAGGGCATCAATTCTACAATCTTGCGGATACGAGCGTCCATGCTTATCATCCTTGGTGTGATTGTACAACGGGAGAAGGATCTGGTTCGTCAAGTAGCGATACTGACAATCAGCAGAATCCTCGGGAAGTTCGGTCAATAGCCATTCTCGGATACTGAAGGCAAGAGAATCCCAGTTCTTACCCCACTTCTTGCCAGTGACTTCTACACCATCTCTACCATTGTAGGGATCGGATTCACAGACTTTACCAACGGCCTTATCGAACTCATCCTTGGCATCGCCCATTACTAGATTACTGAATAGGTCGAATGACTTTTGGACTAAAAGCACCTGCTTTTCCTTGAGTTCCTTAATTTGATTAGGAATCGAATCTTCTTTCTTTTTATTCTCTTTCTTCTCGTTTTGATTGAGTTTGCCCCAATCATCGGAGAGATTTTCAATACGAATCTGCGCCTTGTCATGGAGAGCCCTGTAACCAAGTGTTTTCAGGTTAGAATAAAAATACTGGCAATGGTTTAGGAGTACCTCATTATTGTTATTGGGGTCATTACCATCGAACTTAGTCAACTTGTGTTGATTTCTGTTATGCGTGACAGTCAACGTCTGTGTTTTAGGAGGCACAACGTTGCTATCGGTTTTGTCAGGAACAATAAGAACGATAGGTCCATTAGTATCACTTATCATGCCACGTCGTTCACATCGTGCATTGGTTAATGACGGCGATAGTTGAGCGCTGAACATATTTCCTATTGCAATACAGAAGAGGATAGGTTTAGATACTTTAGTCTACTATGTATACAACAATAACAATTGCAAAACAAACTTGTTTGTTTAGGATTGTTTATCGAGTATTTATACAAGAGGTAATACCTTGTTGTATGTTTTCTTCTCTTAATCGTCTGATGAAACAAGTTTCAATCAGCCCTTCTTCGTTTCTACAGTGATTATATCACAACAAAGAGACTTACTCAAAAATAGCGTTACTACGATATTGTAGAGGATTTGAATTCAAAGTGTCCTAGGCTGTTAAGGCAAGGAGCGATACGGCAACTAGATACGGAGTAGTCTATTGTGTATCAACTTAAATGAATAATTATAAGATTAGTTTAGCTACGAGGAAGAGATGATGAGGCAGTACACGATGCTGTGCCAGCTCATGTACTGTTCCTATGTAGAACTAAGGATGTACAGCAGTTGAAGATACAGAAGTACTGTATCTTCATATCTTAATATCTCTAGCCTATAATACGGCTGAAAAGGGGTACTGAGGAGTACGCCTATGACAGAGCTACAGCACTGTTTGGGGCATATTGAAACCTATTCTTTTCTGGCCAGGTGATACTGGAAAATTAGCTTGATATCGAATGGTAGGGGAGTGTCAAATAGTACGATTCGTGTGTTTTCCACGTGGAATTTAGGGTATATGTACGTACATACTCAATTTTGTAGAAAAGGTCTTTTAGACAATATATTTTTATTTTAATCCTTTTACTTGTTTGTTTAAAACAACATCAATATTGACTTCATTATCACTGCTCTTGGAGCAAAACGCCTTTGCTGATATCACATAGCTAACCACTGCAGTGGAGTTCCTAGCAACATAAAAGATTATATCATATATCAAAAACGATGAACATGAACATGAAGCGTCGTCAACCTCACACTTAAATGCATGGAATGTGTACATCAAAAGAAGATCAATAAAGATATTCAATAGAGAGAATGATTTTACTGACGTCAACAAGTTCAAGGAGTATACTATACATACAAACCATTTGATAAGAAGAGGCAACATAAGAAGATTCGATGATAGTCAAAACATACAATGGTTATCGTTTATTGGTTAGTTGTTTGACGCCACATACTCATTGCAATAGGTATGATATTCAATACTGCAACAAACCCTACAATTATAAAATCAATATGATATACGATATCGCCGATGGTATTAGATATTTATGGCATTGGAGATGTGATATATATTTGATTTAGATTACAACAACAAAAAATATTGCATGCATAACAGCAGCGGCCTCCTGTTCGACAACTCTCTACACGGATCAATACATCGGCCAAGGAAGTATACAACAAACTTTGAGTACAGAGAGTGGATTCTACTACGTATATCTACTAGGTATGGTCGTATAGGGATAGTCCAATCCGAGAGAATGATAAATGCACATATGATATGCACACAAAAACAAATATGAAAGATATTAGAGGAATGAGAGTATAGATAAAGATAGAGGTGATAATTGCATTAACTATAGATACGCCCTATATATATCTAGTACTGAATCTCGTTACATCAATTATTGACATATACTACTTTCTTTCTTAAGTACTCCTTTGCAACTGCTCTATATATTGCTTTATCAGTATATGATGATAGTTTTTGATATCTATCAGATGCTTCTTGTTGGACTCCAGTTTGGCCTTTTGTTCTGATTGTTTCTTTGCTTGTTTTTTCATATACATTGGGTTCGAGTCTGTACTTAAGAAATTGCTCTATATATTGCTTTATCAGTGTAGCTTAGTTTTTGATATCTTTCCAAGGCTTCTTGTTGGACTCCGGTTGGACCTTGTCCTGATTGTTCCTTTGTGTGATTTTTCATATATACCGGTTCGAGTCTACTACTCTCTTGACGATTGTGATACTCATGAAACCAATAATCTAAGAAATCATTTAAAGTGTTAAATGTTCGATTGATACGATGCTCCTCACTAACTTGAAATCGAAAAACATCCCAGCCATCAGAAGTTGAGTACTCCTTCTTATTATTATTATTACTAATGATCAGCTGTCAGTCATTCTCCTTCCTAATATAATAATTAAGTAGTAATGGTGCCACATAGCAACATTTTTATCATTAATCGTCTCAAAGTCGTGACGCCATACAGCAACATTACTTAGCAAATGTAACCCTTCCGACGATAACACCATCAATTAAAGAATGTATTATTGTAACCCAATTTGTATCATTCTATTAGCACTGTATCATTTAATACATCCGCAGTGCGTCTATTTCATTGATGTATATTTGAAATTAATGAATGATACACACTATCTTTTTGTAGTAACTGCGTGGGTCTCTATTTATACTCAATATCCATATGTGATAAAAACAGCATCAACTCTACTACTAATACTTGATTGTTTCAGGAGACTTTTCGGGGAGGCCCCGGTTCGCCACTTCCAACCATGGTGCCTCTATTAGCCCCTATTCGTATAGGCCAACTAGGCGGCCAACTCCTCTAACAATAAAGGAGATTATTGATATTGACCATTACTTTCTAGCCTGCAAATAGCGGCATATGATTTATCGTATTACGCCCATGATCTCCAATTAGCTGTTTTTACAGTTTTTTGTTAGCTCATGTGGTGGGATATATTATACAAACCGATTAGTACTCTCTCTGACAAGAGAGGCCATCCTCAAAGGTTAAGGTGAAGGGAGGATTGGTATGGAGGAAGGGCAGGTGCGGGGAGTTGCGTCATATGGATGACGGCTTCTACGTACCACACCATTATTACCAGTTATTGCAACAACAGTAACATAGCACCACACATGAACTTAATATGTTCTACAATTGAAACAAAGCACTATTAGAATAATACCACCCGCCAGCTATTTCGGGATTAGCACGTAACAACACCAAATTGATTAATTTAATCCTCGGCAACGCTAATGGGCGCAACAGTCTATTAATTAATTGTCCAATTATTCAACACCAACGAATAAAGCAAATAGCATAACAATATTCCCTCTACTGATAACCATCTCAGTAGAAGCACAACCAGCAAATACCATCAATAATAACATAAATTAATTTAATCTCGACATACCATCCGAGTGGCATTAACACGCCAAAATTATTTACCAACCACCAATAAACCTATATCAGGAAAATTCAACACCAAAATAAATCTCGAACAGAGCCACTGGAAGTGTAACAACTAATGCCTTCTATCAATATTAATTATATCGCACCAGAACCGCATCCGCAAACCAACCCTGATACTATAGCCAAACCAACAAAATAAGCCAATCGGCAATGTCAACAATAATGTACATTAGAATATTATTAGTGCCCAATTTTTCTTTTTAGTGGAGATTAAAACAGCTACATTAAACCGACGAAGACTACTCTAATAACATGAGTTAGCGCTTCTCGTACATCCATCCCGCGGTATATTCCTTGGATATATCGAGGGATTGACTTGGATGTTCGTACTTCTAAGGGGTATCTCACGACAATCTCGGAGAAACGCCAAAACCCCTTAGTCTGCCTAAAACAATAACAACGATCCATTTGGATCCTGCTGTTGGGATGCAGCGATGACGGAGTGCCCGCTGACGTCCCGGATATACAATGAGGACTGGAATGGAGGATCTTACCGCCAGTCCTCATCCCCATTGTATTAACCGCTGTCCATAATATCCGGACAACCCAACGCCCTACTCGTAGGCCAATCAGAGAGATCCGAGTATTGGCACACCGGTCTTGCAATTCCATTTGTGCCGCAACCTTAATTGATGCCGCCACTTAGAATGTAAAGTAAAACATTAGTTTATCTACTACTTGATTGTTTCAGGAGAACTAACGCAACAACGCACCTCTCTTTGCATGCACCCAAATCATACTTTAAACTAAGGCCGGTTCATCGTATTTACTTTCCATAGTGTTAACTCCAGTAGAGATTGTGTTCATGTTCACACGTTAGCTTTCATACTAAGGCCGGTCCATACACCTAACACAGGGTAAACTGATCCCGCCTAAGCGGACTACGGTTGCTGCCGCTACCAAAATACAGCATTTATTCAAGGATTACTGCTCACAACAGTGTTTGTTGCGCAAGATTGCTGCCGCCGATAAATGTAGGAATGCAATAGATCCAGACTTCCTCGTGATGGACAAGGCCAAGAAAATGTAAGACAAGAAAATCCGACGTTACATCTCAAGGCATACTGGATTGGCACAAAGATACCACAAAGCTGTGTCCGAGGTTTTATCAAGTGTCATCGTTATCCAGAAGTATACCCGTATGTATATTGCCACGAAGAGGTTAATTCAATGAGAGGATGTGCATACCGTCGACGCACTAATGGCAGCCATACCAGTTGCAGCACGGCGGCACTCTTGAGGCTAGTTATGTTTCTGAACAGTAGACACATATATCAGCCACTGTATCTACCCCATTATACCTTACCTGGTACTAGTCGTATACCTGCCCCAGCATCGGTATTCTCCCAACAATCTTCACACATTAAATTGCCATACGAATCATTATCAAGGATTGGGGAGAATGGGGAGAAGATGTACGATGCTGATGGGGATACTGGTATTAATGTTTTTGCAATATTGCATGATCAAGGCCCATTACCACCTCCCAAAGTTTTCTGTGTACGGGGAGAGGAATCAAGCACCAAGTTTTACATTAGGTTAGATGGTGAGTTCTTCTGCAAGGTTGAGGTGGACCAGGGAGCATGGGGAGAGTACAATGATAACCCCCTCGATGTTATGGATATTGGCAATATTACATCATGATCAAAGTGAGGAAGTTTGCAGACCGTGCGTTTGTATATGAGGCACCCCATAGTGGGGGAGAAGTTGTTCAGAAATTCAGATTTAGAATTAACTGGGATCTCAAGTTGCAATGAAATACATGATTCTCAAGCTTTATCACCATACATCCGCTAATGGGGAGAGAATATGAATACCATGATATACTACATCTCATATGGTACTGGCACCAAGGATCCGCGAGGACGGGGAGCATATTATATTGTCCTAGTTTGTATTCTACATCAAACATTTGGGAAGGATACCAAGGTATCATGCTCGTTGAAGTTAATAAGCTGGTGGAGGAATAATATGAATCGGGAACTGGTAGTAGTTGTGTTAATCAGTGATAGGATTAAATTTTACCTGGGATATAATTGTCATCAGTCTTCAGACCCAACACATATCCCGTCGCATCCTTTGATCACAACTTGCACAATATGTAGTATCAAGCTGCAATTTGTGGATTAGAACAATATGATGGATTCAACACCAGAATACAATCAACTGATCTTGTGCACACTGTCATGGTTTATAATATCGATTATCATTTGCTAGTACAGCACGTATTCAACATCAAATTAGACCTATTACCGCTTTGGCGGGGGGAGTTTACCCTGACTGTTTAGGTATTGGACCCAATTCTAGCTAATTCTATCACTCTTGGGTGCTATTAACTAACTTGCTTCTGTCCAACTCTAGAGGTATATACCGTGGTTGCAATAGTCCAATCAACCTACTACACTTCCAACGTGCGTTGATATACACCAATAATCTTAGCTAGACGTCCAGCCTTGAGAAATACTCGCATCATTATCAATAAAACACTCTAACACAACATCAATTTCCACACGACATTATGACATATCCATTAACTGCAACAGTATAACAAGCCTTGATGTAAATTAGCTATATGTATACAATCTATGCGTCTTTTGTATTAGAGTAAGAAGCACATTCACCACAAGTAACAAATCATGTAAGATTAGCACATATCTATTCATGATAACTAAACAATTAACATTAAAGGATTCGAATAACTGTCACCACATCAGTACAAACAGATTAGATGTACTATGTATAGCGAATAGCGGCAGAATTAGAATCAAAATCATTAGTCACAACCACAAGTTATTGTACCCCATTCACTGAATGCAGCAATATTGATAATGCAAACAACATGGCAAAATGTTTAAAGGTGGACAAGGTCAAGAATATCGGAAGAAAGCTATGCTCTCGTGAAGGATGCACAACAAGAAGTAGAGGAGATGGATTATGTTTAAAGCACGGATCAACAAGAAATAGATTCGTTGTATGTAGGCATGAAGGTTGCAATAAGAAGGCTCAATTGAAAGGCTTGTGTCGAGGTCACGGCGGGGGGGATTCAAGGTTGGCGGTTGTTTAAATATCAGAGATGCTGATAGTTTTCTATGTATTGACCACTCCATGTTGAAAGTGTGTTCAAGATAGATGTTGAATCATAGGATAACAAAGTTGTCATGTTCTATGATATAGATGTATAAATACTCAAATCTTGGGTAAACTAGTTATTCTTAGTTAATGCATAACTTAGCTATTTGATCTACTCTCTTTTTCAACTATCTTTCATTTGTTGATGTATTCGTGTTATTGTCAGCCAATGATTATCCCCTTAATATTAATATCCGCCATACATAATTGTTATGCATTTGTGATATTCTCCATTCAACAATAGTTCATTTCAATAATAGGAATTGCATGCGTTGTGTTTTCAATAATACATAGCCATTGCAAGAATCTTCATATCCACCATTGTCATATGATGTATATATTCTTTTCCTACATTTGTATTCACCACTTGTTGCCACCAATCACCAACCTCCATTGACTCCCTTTGACTGTGATGATTGTTTTGTTTATTGTTTTGCGGTCCCAATCTTTTAAATTGCAATCCCAATCTAATACTATCTCATCGTATATGTATGTAGAGTGATATATTATTTCTAAGAGTTGATGTGGCTGTGGCGTATGATGAGATTTTGATGATTAATATTTCATTGCAATTAATTTGTTTTATGATGTCAGAGGTCGGAGGTATGGTAATGGTAGTTGATGGTAAAGTACCTACTATGTTGCAGTGTGGGTAACCTTTGTAGTTTCCGCATAGTATTGTCTCAAAAATAATAGTCACCGATATTAACTTTCGATCTGACGTGCTTCTTACATTTGATAATGCCATTAAGTATTGCAATGTGAAACATGTGTTGATGGAGAAACGTGTGTGATCAATCAAATGGCAGCTGTGGAGTTGAAGAAGAAGTTTCACGATGAAGTACTTAAGTAATGCTCCAATACAGTTGAAATTTATCTATATAAATCGTTATTTTAGAATCAAAGCACTACATTATCAGTCATGTATTTGTATATTCTGGATGTCTATTATCAGTATTGCCCTACATAAAGATAGATAGGGTTGATGTTTTGTTCAACGCTAGCTGTCAACCCTGTTGCTATCAAAGCTATTAATTTTTGACGCTCTGTCAGTTTGGCGATCAACCATCCGATATCCTTGCACATTCTTGGTTTCGATATCCTCTCGCCTAAAATTCCTCAGCACTATTATCACCAAATGATTAATGATTCTTAAAGTGTGACGGAGGAGGAGGACAATTAAATTGTGTAGGAGTTACCTAGGGTAAACTGGCAGTATCGTTAGCATATGCAGCACTAACAAACTGGATGATAGTATCAACACAATTAGTAGATATACCACGCGTGATGACAATGATAATGATGATGTTATTGGAGCAAGCGGGTCAACTGTAGTCAATACATCGGTTAACAATATTGGTAGTATCATGGATACGAACATCAATTGTAATACACCAGTTGATAATATTGGTAATATATTGGGTAGGTATACATCAAGCCAATCAATCATTAGGATTAATACTACCAAGTTGATGTATGTTAGTACAACAATTGGATACAACTTGGTTGGATCGAATAATGACTTGATTACAGGTTCATCTGGTACGCAACATAAAGACTATGTGCCTATGGGAATTACGTATACTGACCGTATTGGTAGTGAAAGGAGTGCTACATTAAATAGTAGTTATACACCTGTTGGTGGTGATATGAACCCATACATCAAACTAATTGGCAGTGATAAGAATATCATCAACAATGGTGCTTACGTCTGACCATCTTCATGTGCAAATGGTAGTAGAAATAGTAATGCAACGACTTTAACTGATACCAAATAGTATCATTAGAGGATACAATCACCAACACAGCAGACAGGAGGTAGAGATGATGTAATATCAACCACTGGTTGTGATAATGAAGATGGGGAGCGTGGATCAACTCGTACACTGGATGTTAATGTCGATACCGCTGTATTAAGTAGTACAACTTCCACATGCAAGGAGCTAATGAATGATGATACTGCACCAATAACAACAAATACTGGTAATGAGACCTATATTGGGGCTATCGACAACAATCAAAATCAAATCAACATTGAAATTGTAAGTACGAACATTATCAACTTTGAGGAAATAAAGGTTGAAGATCATTCCAAGTTAGAGATTGATTCTTTTGAACATGTCGTAATACTTGAAAAGATGGGGAGCAACTGCTTAGTGACAGTGAACTTGAGACTTAGAGGGAAGTCGCATGGATTGTGGAGAACAACACGCACTTACCAATGGAAATACAGTTGGTACAAATTGGATGGTAGGGGAGTGACAGGATTCTGTGCAGCGGATTGCTTCTAAATCTGCAGATACGCATCCAATTGGTGTTGGTCTTATGACGAAGGTTCATCAGGAATAATGAACTTATAGTTTAAAAGAATAAGAAGAATAATAGATGTCGTCTACTTGTAGTTTAATGCATTAATTAGTCTGTCTCTAGCGCTCGCTGGACTTACGGATGATAATGAATTGTTAAGCACATTCATTTGTTACACATGTACCATGCCAAGAGATGATTGGGACAACACTTTGGTATTAGCCAATTGTATGAGGGGGGTCGCTAGGATATATATCTGTCAAGCTTATCGTAGTAAGCGGAAGAGCAGCGGAGCAGCATGTCCGTTATGTCTCCAAATTTTCGCCATTTCGGCTATGAGCTCATTCTTTTACCAAAGCCGTCCATTGCTGTGTGTTGTTAGTAGGGGTCAATTAGCGTAGCAATTGCTGCTTTATTGCTTTTCTCCCACTCCCCACCAAAACGACTTGATAAAAAAAGACACCCATTATCACCGAAAATAACAAGTCTGGTGCCAGTAGCACGTCTAGTTATCAAGAACGGGCCCTTTAAAGTCAAGCAACATTTGTGAATTTATTGAAATATTAATTACCTTCTATTTGACCACTTATCACTCTTTAGACCCCGTCTAACTAATATAAGATTGTACAACTCATTTTATTGTTGTTGTGCCATAAAGTTGCCTTAATTAAGATCTTAGTACTATTTGTTGTGCTCTCTCCCATTACACTCTCCTCTTGTGTTGCATTATTAAACAATATCTATCAGTGATTGTGTTCGCCAATGCGTTCCAGAGTAAATCTAATATTATTTATCTTGACATTTTCTCTTCCGGGTAGGCCCCTGCTGGTGGATGTTCACTGCCGATGCTCCTCGGACTTTATTTGTCTGCAAATTCTGAATAAACAAAATAAATGCCTCTTGCATTCAAATAAGGAGACATCAGATGCCCCAACACACGGTATGAACCAGTAGTTTGGTTCAGGATGAATCCTCTGCAGAATCAACGTGTTATGCTCCCTGTTAGTGTTGTCTAATTCGAGTTCTATAGCGTAAAATGCACATGATATGCACCAAAAAATAGGCTGTGTTACTTGTATCGTTGACGGGTCTGTATAGGCGTGATATTTTTATACGTAGGAGAATAGTATCAACTCTTATAACACTATGTAGGTATAGTTTGAGGGAAAATAAGGTGGATACTAGAAATATCCTTCCATGTTGACCCCATCAACGTCGTAAATGATCGATGATGAGGAATTAATGTACAAAAATTGCTTGTATTGGGGCTCTTTTCTCAACACTCTTTGCACTACTGACACCAGTCATGTTATAGTCATGTAATGTTCCTCCTCACAATACCAGCCCGTTGCATAATCATGTTATTTATGTTCAAAAAACTAGAACAAATTTTTGCATTGTCGATTGATATATATAGGCCTGATATTTGACGTGATCCAATCAATTGCAATTGCTAGTATATGAAGGTATATTATAGTTTTGGGTGGTATAAGTACATCGGTATCAATCTATATATTAGCATATCAAGGCTATGTTTGAAGCGCCACCCCCTATCTATAGGAAGTGGATAAAACGCTCACTATCAGAATTATTCGGAGTCAGTACTTACAGAAGAAGTATAAGGGTACCAATAGAGTATGCCTAAAATATCGACCGTACTTAGTACTCCCTTCCACTTCTTTGCATGGCGGCACGATTAGGATGTTTTCAACAGCTTTCCCAATGTGATTGCCCCAAGTGGAAGCATGCTCGTGAGCACGGCCTGTGAGGTAACGAATGCGGCGGCACCAGTGAGGTGAAGGCACAATTGTGGGCAGACCTTATAATCGGACCCCTGGAGCCCACTGCCAGAACAAAAAATAAAACTAAAACTTGTTGTTTTTTGATTGTGTAAAAAAGTGAATTCGGTCAGCGACAATTTTATCAGCAACTACATATAAGCCTGGTAAATTAGAAAGGACCCCCCCCCTATGGATACCGGTGGCAAGTTTTTAGTGCATTTACACAGCACATATCAATCTAAAGCTCTTTTGAAGCTCTATTCAACGATGTATTATTGAGATAATACTTTGGACTTCATCAGCTTTGTTTAAGGGCTCAAAGATAGTATATTGAGTGCTTTGGAGGAGGACAATTTTGCACTTTCTACATAGGAATTCATATGTTTCTACAGGATACCGAAAACGGCGTCAAGTTTTGACTATTTCGAGAAAATGGGTCATAAAAAAGTTGCTATATTTCGGTATCTTTGGTATCCATGGGGGGGGCCCTTTCTAATTTACCAGGCTTATATGCTCTACAGACTTGTTATTTTCAGTAATAATGGATGATGAGAAAGACATTGATATACAGTATATACCGGTCAACATTAGTTTACTAGGTTAATGGTGGGGGTAATTGACCTTATTTCCTTACGTGGAATAAAAACGACATAGCTTCACTTTGGGTATCCTATTTTATAGTGTGTTTGTTAGTGAAAATGATATAGTGTATCATCAATTTATTGCAATAATATAGTTTTATATAGTAAAATATTGTTCATTATTTATTCTTATACATATTTATAGTTCAAATACAGGCTGAGATGGGTGTAGATAATGTATCTGTACATGTAGTAGCACTGCACATATAACCATGCATTTTTGGGTCTGTTCACAATGATGATTTTGAGTAGTCCTCAAATACTAGTTCTTATGTTTAATTTGGTCCTAAGACGCCATCATCAATTGATTTAGCTTGCAATTCTGGTCTAGAATGAGACTTTCCAACTTTGTTGACATCAATTATTGGCCTCTCCTCACCAAATTCGGCGGCCAATATTTACACAGTGGCCCCTAACAAAAAAGGATACCAAAGTGGAGCCATGTCAATTTGCTCAAAAAATATTCCAAAAGGTCAATATCTATCATGGTCAGAAATGTAATTTGTTAGTGGAAACCTTACCCAGGGAATTTTTATTGCCAAAACGGGATATCAAACCATACTAATCATTGGTATCCTCACTAACATTTTTGTTAGTGTGATATCCCCATCTATTCTCATGATGCATTTATTTATAATGACTTTCTAAAAATTGGTGAATATGATGACTAGCACTCCTCTGCTCACACACAACTTATCTACTTAAGAAATAGGGCAGGGAATGCTATTGTTGACGACAATAAGCATATCACCCGGCCTTAGTTTATCCAACATGACTCTTAGTAACAACTTACGGGCAGTATCTACTTAGGATATTAATCCCTTTCAAGTCCCAGTGCAGGAAGTTACTGGACTTTTCTTATACGATATGAGGCAGGAAAGAAAATTATCTAGCTAGTCAACATATATCAACGACCTTCCAATTTTAACTACAATGACAGGAAGTACTACTTTCACTAGAGGACTACTTAATCTATTAACCCAAAAAGACATTACCTGCCTCCTGGTCTTCCAGGGGTACCTGGTCTGCCATAACCAGATCTTTGTTGTTGCGCACTCGCAGGCTTCAAAATTTGAAAAGAGCACATCAGAGTGTCATCCACAGTCATCATCGCCCCAGCATTGTCAAATTCACCGCAGTAGTTAGGTGCAGAAAATACTGTCACAAGCTCCCTCCCAGCAAAAAATTCATACCCGTCTTCTACCACTTGATGAGCCCGGACTACAAGGTCGAGATCATGGCGACGAAGGAATTGACGTACAACATCCCCACCAAAGGTGAAAGATACCCCACGGTCATTTTCATTCCAGCCCTAGAATGAAAAGTAATCATGTGAGAGACTAAACATCACTAAAACAAAAATCAACCAAACTTACTGTAATGGATGGATCTGGATCAGCCCAAAGAATATCACAAAGAAGGCCAGTATCTGGGACATCGCATGGCCTTGCGATGTTGGCAATCTGTTCCATCTGGCTTAGCTCTGGACTTAGACCACCGTGCATGCAGATGATTTTATCATCGATGACAGCAGTACATGGCAGGCAATTAAAGGTATTGCAAAATGCCTTCCAGAGTTTGACACTGAAACGACGACGGCACTCATCATAGAAACCGTATATCCTGTTGATCCCAGCACACTCATGATTACCACGTAGGATAAAGAAGTTCTCCGGATACTTAATTTTATAAGCAAACAGAAGACAAACAACCTCAAGAGATTGCTTACCTCTATCAACATAATCCCCAAGAAAAAGATAGTTCGCCTAAACACAGAAGGCCTTAGTAAGAGGGGTGGATGTGCGATTTACAAATGAATGTTTTCTTACCTCAGGCGGGAACCCGCCGTATTCAAACAAGCGTAAAAGATCTGTATATTGGCCATGTATATCCCCGCAGATTTTTATGGGAGCTCCTAACTCCAAGAGCATAGGCTGACTTAGTAAGACTTCTCTAGCTTGGTTGCAAAGGTTGGTTGCATCTTGAACGCTTATGTCAACGGGTGTTCCAGGCTTTTTGTTTCGCGCCGAGAGGAGGTTGTCAATTATTCCATCAATCCATGACTCATCTGAAGAGTTATTATTCTGACGCATCATGGTAAACTTGGTAGTCCTAGATACTTAGAGTTGATTTAGAGATGTTCATTTTTGCTTAGGTATGTATTGGTACGTACTTTGGAGGCTACTAAATTTTTAAGTGGGGCAGTATCAATGTATGTTTATTTATGCGTCTTCCAAGTGTGACGGTACTGTTCGGCGAGTGAAGTGACAAAGCTCTAAAGAAGAATCGTACAATATCGTTGATCATTTTTTTAGAGTGGTAATATGGTTTCATGCATTAATGACAAATGTGGCGATAACGAAAACCGTCAACGCCGCTTGATGAGCGATTCCAAACTGCGAGCATATGAAGCAAAGCGTCGTATGGCATATGAATCTAAGCTTCATTCTTCGTCCTTGTATTGGCATGCTTTTAGAACATTGATGCACGATAGCTTGTTAGAGACTCAGAAGGCAAATATTCTGATCAGAGGCTGGACTCATGCGTCGAAGAATTACAGAGACAGTTTGATGAGCATTGGCGAATGGTTTATTGACGAAAAAGGCATACCAGTGACTGAGATTAAAAAGAAGAAAAAAAAAATTGAGGTGGTTCAAGAGACATCTGGGGGGGGTAATGCGCAATTGATTTTTCTTCCAACCCAACCACAGGTTTCGTTTGTAAGAGCTGATTTTTATCGAGAGGAGAAGTGTGGGTCCATAATCCAATGTCTAGCAGATTCAGCTGGAGAGGTGGCTGGGAAATATAAAGATATGGTAGCATGCATGGATACCGAGGTTTTACCAGAGCTCTCTTTGTAAGTGTTTTATGCAGTTGGACCCCATGTAATATTATATCTTATTTATTTTGATCAGATTGTCAGATCACCTAAAGAGAGAGGTTTCCTTAATGGAAAAATTGGGCGACTCAATAATGAATGAACTAGAAACAGCCGAATATGAAGTTTGCAGGGCTTGGGGTAAGTTTTGCAGTATCATTAAAGAGTCTCTGAAGTTGTCATGCTAAGAGCTCATGATGATTCTTGTTCACCGTCTAGATACATATTATAGCAAATCGCTTTGTTTTAGTGGGTCAACTTCAACTTCGAGTAGTAGACCAGGAGGAGTTAATGTATCAGCACTCGACTTGACAACTTGTGCAGTGAAAGGCTGTACCGATGTTTGGGTGGAAGAAATGCGCTATCGCATGGCTGTTGCGTTTCTATCATCAGTATGGGAAAAATGCTCCTCAGAACTGTCAAAACTTTTTCTCACAATGAAGGATGAGGAGTGTAACCGACGTAACCAAATCAAGGAGCTCATGACGAAAGCTGCTCAACATCAAGCGTGTCTATGGCGGGGCTTGCCATCAATTGTAGACCCTGTGTTGAAGGAGCTGATTGAATGGCCAATGGAAAGAAAGTTAGTCGAAGATGATGTACAGTTTTCAATTCGTGAGAGAGCACAGGCCATCCAACGTGACGAGTCCGACAAAAAATCATGTGACACAAAATCCAACGCATCTGGCTTCATAGGTGCTTGTGAGGGAGACGGTGGAGATTTTGAGTTGTCTTCTCCTTTGGTCAGTGATCTAATGTGCAAAGCAAAGGTTCTAGAGAAACGCAGCCCTGGTATGATGAGTAGTTGGAAGCTCAGCTTAGCTGTCATCACTTCAGATTCATTTCTTCAACTATTCGAACTGCCTCCGTCATGCAAATTACAGATAGGGTCAGCGCCAGAAATAGCATTTCAAAATCTCATTCCACCTGTTGTTGTTCCTACAATGGAAGGTGTGAGAGCAGGGATTAAGTTTTCTTCGTCTAAGTACTGGTTTGACAATCTAGTGCCATCCGAGTCGTTTGCTCTGCCAAACTGCACGGTGTCGCTTAAGGAGGAAAGGAATCCTCTGTCTTTCGAGATAGTTGAGACTATTTTAACAACTGGTGCTTCTAAGATGTTTACAAAGACAGTGAATAGAAAGATGCAATTTCGAGCTGTGTCGAGAGAGGAGACAATTGATTTTGTTGAAGCATCAAGACGATCCAAAGGGTGTGTGATCAAGCAACCAACAATTGATATGAAAGTGTGAGGAGACTACTATGTCAAATGAGTTAACTAGGTTAGTTTTTAGTGGACACAAGCGTACATAGTCTCACCACCAATCGAGTTGCAAGATTAATTGGATTCGACCTCTGAAAATTTCCACTTTTACTTGTTGTGTACTTATCTCGCTTCTGCTGACCGATTTTATGATTTGTGCAATGTTTACTACTGCTCCGATGTTGGGGGTACTGGCATTACTAGATGTAATACATCTACACTAAGAGCCAAGATAAGCATAGAGATATATAACTAGGTTATCGATACGATATAAAGTGAGCACAGTCTATTGCTGTGCGCAATGTGGATCGATCTTTTGCTTTCTTGTGCTGGCGAAAGCAGACTTTGCCACCGGTATCTAGGACCGCAGTAATGAGTATCCAGAATCCAGCCCACGGATACAGTAGATTAATGTAATCTAGTA